>OGRF01000018.1_pt1 | contig 168848 bp, 143 predicted proteins | sample 1553381 | NCBI WGS metagenome assembly OGRF01 (sample SAMEA2580060, study PRJEB22360) | human gut metagenome | biome: human gut; feature: human-associated habitat; material: faeces | place: Denmark | collected 2008/2010
GGCTTTTTTTGGTCGCGTTTCCACGCTGCATTTTATAACACATTGATAATCAACGTCTCCAAAAATCAGGCGTAGCCGCGTCCCGCCGGGGATTTTACAGGGATGATATTTATTCGTATCTTGCCGAATAAAATTCACGCACTCTGAAACAATACACAAAATGAATAAAGCAAAACTCGACCAGGTTTTCAGCCTGAACAGTAGTGACGAGGTCTTTTCTTTCATGAAAGACTATGCATATAAGAATCAAGATTTAAGTGCGGCCTTAATTCGGCACTTTTTTCCTGACGACATTGACTTGGACTCTCTTAGGAACGAGGTCAGGAATATCATATTTTCCGTTGATGAGAGCGGAGACAGATGGGGGCCATCACTAAACTGGTATCAGATAGCCGACCAATTGGTGCGAATGATGGATAAGGCCAGATATTATGATCGCGAAGGAGAATTTGATGCAGCGGCGTCTATTGCGTCCGAGGTAATCCTCTTTGTCGGAAAGCATTATTCTGATGATCGAGTATACGAATGTGAAGGTTTCGATGGATATGATTTCGAGACCAGGAGTGCAGCATATATGCTCATATCGTTAATCGAATCTAAAGTACTGGATATCAACACCATCAGGAGGATATCCAGTGACATTGACAAGGCGTCCGGAACATCTACTTTCCATGACGGCGGATATTGCATTGCAGATCTGAGTGAGTTGCAGAGTGTTCTTGAGGGCGTTTTCGATAATTTTGACGACCATTTGGCGTCACTTGATAAGATTATAGACAATGCAGGGCGAGCTGTCTATTATAGAAATCGCTGGTTGTTCAGAAAAGTGGCATACCTGAACTATAAAGAGAAGTATGATGCTGCACAGAAGACAATAGATGATAACTTTTTCGTACCGGAACTATCCAAAATGCGGATAGATTCCCAAATATTCCACGGACAAATTGAAGAGGCTATTGAATCGCTGGACAGAGCAATAGAATGTACGGAAGACTCTTCGTATGTGCACAGCTGTCATGAAAGAAAGATGGAACTGCTTGAAACAACAGGAGACACATCGAGGCTGGCAGAAGAACTTGAGTATCTGATTCTGAACAGCTATTCTTCAGAATATAAATATTATCTTCAGTTAAAACACGTTCTGGAACAGTTACCTGCCAATTCTCCAAACCGGTTACACACCATCATTGAAAAGTTGGTCGATAAGAGCCGTTTTCATAGTCAAAAGGATACCGCCAGAATATGTGCAGAAGAGAACATGATTCCACAACTGGCCGAGTGCTTGTCTTGGAATAATGACTACAACGATGAAGGCTATATGGTTTTGGCTGAATATGGCAATCTGTTGGATTCATCCACAAGGCGGAAGATCGTTGAAGGGCATATTGACCACATCCGAACGAGAGCCATCCCGACAGATAGCCGTAGATATTGTTATATCGTCAGCAGTATGAAAGCCCTACGGGATTCGTGCAGTGAAGGGCAAGCTGCTGTGAATAAACTAATTGAAGAATTCAGGACACAATATAGTCGAAGACCATCAATGATGAGGGAGCTGAATAAACTTCGTTGAGTGAGTTAAGCCACATTTCCGGCGATTTCTTGCCGGTCTGTTCCGTAAAAGGACCGATTGCCAAGGTAATCGCCAAATAATCATCTGCTGGCAGAAATCACTACAAAATTCCCGATTTTGCTCATACAAAACTCGGAATAATTCCCGATTTTGCGCCTTGAAAACACGTAATTTTTCCTAAAGAATTTTGTATGTGCTTGATTTTTATTACATTTGCATAAAATGTAATAATACTATGCTTTTCAGGAAATTTGCATCGCACATAGAGGCTTTTTTGCGGAATGAACCACACAAAATACTTTTGATAAATGGAGCTCGGCAGATTGGCAAGTCCTATCTGATACGTCATATCTGCGAAGGGATGTTTCGCAACTATATTGAACTCAACCTCAAGGAAGATAAGGAGGGTATTGGTTTGCTGGCTGATGTCCGCAGCACTGATGACTTTTATATACAACTCGGTGCGATTGCAGGGGAGCGACTTGGTGACGCATCTGACACGATTGTATTCCTTGATGAAATTCAAAGTTATCCGCATCTGATGACCATGCTGAAATTTCTGAATGAGGAGGGACGATACCGGTATATTGCCAGCGGTTCGGAGTTGGGCATAGCATTGGCACAGACTCCGTCAATACCGATAGGTAGCATTGCCATCGAGCAAATGTTTCCGCTCGACTTTGAAGAATTTCTACTTGCCTCCGGATGTGGTAAAGAGACTATTGATAGCATTAGAGGCTGTTTTCTAAGGAGAGAGACTCTAAATGATTCTCTGCATGCTTATATGTTGCGTCAGTTCAAAATATATCTGCTTACCGGAGGGATGCCGGATGCTGTCAACAAGTTTCTGGAAACACGAAACATTGCCCTTGTTCGCAAGATACAGAACGACATCCATGAACTGTACAAGCTAGACGCTTCCCAATATGATTCTGAAAAGAAACTCGTGATTCGGAATATTTATGATCTCATTCCGTCGAATATGGAGAACAAGAGGAAGCGCGTTGTCGTAAAGAAAATTGAAAACACAGCCGGGCATAAGCAGTTCAGTGATTATGCGGATGAATTTGAATATCTGACCAACTCTGGTGTCGCGCTTGCCGTTAAAGCTATCAGTAATCCGAAATTCCCGTTAAAAGAATCGGAGAGCAAAAATCTGTTGAAACTATACCTCAGCGATGTCGGGCTGCTTACAGGACTTCTTTACAAGAATAACATCAATGCCGTGCTCGGCGATGAGCGCAGCATTAACCTGGGTTCAGTCTATGAATCTGTCGTGGCGCAAGAACTCCATGCGCATGGGTGCGAGCTTCACTATTACGACAATAAGCAGCGCGGGGAGGTGGATTTCCTCATTGACGACTACGATAGTCTGTCCGTTCTTCCGATTGAGGTCAAGTCGGGAAAGGATTATAAGGTTCACAGCGCTCTCGATAATTTCATGAAGACTCCCGACTACAATGTCAAGAATGCCGTCGTGCTCCACAGCGGTCAGAAAGTATATCAAGAGAACGGCATCACATATCTCCCAATTTATTATGTGATGTTTCTGACAGGTGATTCCTCAGATTCCGCCGACATGGTCATACCGGAAATCGAGCCCCCGAAATTGTGATTTAAGAGTGGGATTGTCATTTAATATTTTCTCATAAACTATAAACTTTAGCACCAAATCAAGCATTAGAACAATGACCTACGCGGAATTATTGGCGGACAATCAGCGCTTGCGGAAACGAATCATAGAATTGGAACAAGAGAATGCCAGACTTAAAGGGCGGTATGAGCCATTGCTGCCCGAATCGAAGTCTCCGACGCTTGATAGTCATAAGTCATCGACAGAAGAAGAGAAAGAAATTGAACTGCGTCGGAGGGTAAATCTTTTTCGGTCATTGTTCCGAGGGCGAGAAGATGTATATGCCCAAAGATTTGTGACAAAAGACGGAAAAAGAGGTTATCAGCCAGTTTGTCGCAACCGCTGGTCGATTGAGTGCAAAGCACATAAATACAAATGTGAAGGATGTGCCCACAGAGATTTGGTGCCATTGGATGATTCCAGTTTATATAGAACGTTCGCGTTCCGGAAATGGTGCTCACTTATGGATATTCTTCAGCGAGCCTGTTTCTGCAGCATTGGCACGTAAACTTGGATTTGCAATTCTTGGATCAGCGATGGAGAGAAACGTCCAGTTGGACATGAAGTCCTACGACCGTTTCTTTCCGAACCAGGACTTTGTTCCAAATGGCGGTTTTGGCAATCTTGTAGCACTACCGCTTCAAGGCGACGCCAAGCACAAAGGCAACAGTTTATTTACGGACGAGAATTTTGAAGTTTACAAGAGTCAATGGGATTTCCTGTCTTCTGTCAGAAAGTTATCCGGACATGAGGTGTCGGCATTACTCGCTCAGCACAATAGCCGATTGGAGCTTTCGTCCTCGTCGGACACCAAGCCATGGGAGACACCGCAACCGGATAAAATATCGTTCGAAGATTTCAATGGCACAATCAAGCTGGTCCGGGCTAATGGAATATATGTGCCTTTGAAGTCGGTGTCAGCTAAAGTCATACGCTATCTCAAAGGGTTGGCCTCTTTCAAGAATCGTAAATACTACGATTTAATGAAGGCAAGAAAGCCATTATATAAAACACCTTCGTTAATCTCTTGTTATGAGATGATCGGCGATTATTTATGCTTGCCTCGCGGTTGCGAGGATTCCGTGATAGATCTGATTCAAGGCAATTTTTCTGCATGGGATGAAGAGGACAAGACAAATCCAGGTCGCAAAATAGACGTGGAATTCGTTGGCCAGTTGAGACCGGAGCAGGAAGACGCCGTTCAAAAGATGCTAGCTGAAAATAACGGAGTCCTTGCTGCGACCACTGCGTTCGGCAAAACCGTAGCCGCCATCGGCATGATTGCACGAAGGAAAGTGAACACGTTGATATTGGTTCATTCCAGGGCGTTGCTGGAGCAATGGAAGAATGCATGCGAGCATTTTCTTGCCATAAATGAACCTGAGCCTGAAATGAGGGAAACACATAGACGAAATAAGTCTAATTCCTATATTGGTATTTTGGATGGAAGTCAGAATAATCTGCACGGAATCATTGATATTGTTGTTTTCAATTCTGCTCTGACAGATACTGGCGTAAAGCCGTTTGTACGAGATTACGGAATGGTCATTGCCGATGAGTGTCACCATACGGCGGCACTGGGCTATGAGCGCGTACTGAAGTTTGTCAATGCAAAGTATGTGTATGGTCTCTCAGCCTCTCCAACACGACAGGACGGAATGACTCCGATTGTGTTTATGCAATGTGGCCCAATAAGATATCAGTTCAATGCTAAGATTCAGATGGCCAGACAATCTTTCACGCGAGTGCTGATTCCAAGATTCACTGCTTATCGGGCATTGGAGGAAAAGCCCGTATTACAGCACCTTGGCGATTTGGCTAAAGATCGGGCGCGTAATGAAATGATTGTCAATGATATTGTCAATGAGTTGAAGCATGGCCGCACACCAATTGTCCTGACAAAACTGAAGGAACATATTCTTCTATTGGCTGATATGCTAAAACCTCACTGTAAGAATATCATCGTATTGATGGGAACAGTATCTGTCAAAGAGAGACGCCTGGCAATGGAACGATTGGAAAGCATTCATCCAGATGAACCTATGGTTCTAGTAGCGACAGGAAAATTCGTAGGAGAGGGTTTTAACTATCCTCGCCTGGACACATTGTTTATCGCCTTGCCCGTGTCTTATCCGAATATCGTACAGCAATATACAGGTAGATTGCATCGTGATTATCAGGGCAAGACGGAAGTGCGCGTGTATGATTACATAGACATCCATGTGCCAACATTAGCGAATATGTACGGCAGGCGTTTGAAATGTTATGCGCCGATTGGATATGCTCAGCAGGTAAATGATGCTCTAACTTCCAATCCGCAGGATATCGTATTCGGCCCATCGGATTACCTACAGGACTTGGTGTCGGATATAGAGAATGCGAAATCCTCGGTAGTGCTTTCATGCAACACCCTGCAGTATATGAAAGCGCCATTGGCTAAGGCGCTGCAAAGTCTTGGCTCTCGTGGCATTGACTGCATAATCACCATTCATAAAAATTCCGCACGGGACAATGATTTTATACAGTCAGGGATAAAAGTTGTACTGCGCTCTTCCAGACACATCCGCGCCGCAATTATAGACAGATCGATTCTATGGTTCGGCAGCATAGAGCTTGCCGGCAATCTACACCAGAAAGACGACAGCGTCATGCGCGCCTTTATGCCGGACGTGGCTTCTGAGATGCTGGGATATTTGATTGATGACGAATGAATCTTTCGCTCGAAATAAATCTCTTTTTATTTTGTCCGGTTAAACGCCAATCCGCCGGACAAGTCGTCACTTTCGAATGTCACTCTCGCCGCGCATCATCTGAAAACAACAAAAAAGCGAGTCAGGTACGATATAACCTAACTCTCTTTGCGGGCTCTTGGCTTCGCGGCTATCAATCTTGTAAACTTCCGCCTGAAATCGTCGCTTACATCTCAAAATACAAATAAGTTTAAGCGAACTCTACCAAGCGTAACTTAAGCCTTAATACTCCTCCTCGTTAAAGAAAAGGACAAAACCCTCTACAGATATCTGGAAGGCGGCTTTTCGGTAATTAGGTAACTGGTAAGGTAACTTTTTGTTGCACCAAATGTGATTCAATGCGATGATATTGTGCACCTTGCAAATTTAGGTAACTCACCCCGTTTTCGTGTCCTGCAAAGGTAAAAAACTTTCCCGAAAATATGGTCATTTCGATTCATTTTATCGCATTTGATGGAATCCAATAGAATGTGGAACTAAATTTTAGAGTAATTCAAAAATAGCGATTTTTAGCTAAAATGACATGTCTCTTTACTTCGTTAGTGCCTGAACTAACCGACATAAACGGCAAAAGACTCTTCAATATCATATCATCGATTAGGTAACTTGTCGCACATTTTTTCTTTACTTTTGCATCAGATTGCCATTGCTGTCCGGTAAAAGTTCCGGACGATTATTATAAAGTTTAACAATTAAACAAATTTGGTTCGGTTGAATCATCAAGTTCATTGACGATATTGCAGTTAGGTTTTGCAAAGAGGTCTCTGAGATTGGTTGTGTCTGTAAGTGAGATACTTACAATCTGCAACATCTCGTAAATTGACCGTTCAACATTCATCTTCTTTTGCACAATGGCCATCATGCAATAGGCTATGATTGCGGAGTAAATCTGAATGCGTACTGCGTTTTCTGAAGTACCCCAGAACTTTTTTATCTTCAGATGTTGCTTAATCCATTTGAAGAAATTATGTGTAGCTTCTCATAAGTTCTTCAAATGGATCAAACAGCATTTGCATATTACGACCTTCTACGGAACATCCCAGAACGCCGTTTACACGCAAATCTGGATAGCCGTTTGCGACTATCTGCTGCTCATCATTGCAAAGAAGAGATATGGTCTTATTCCAAGTCTTCATTCCATCTCGAACTCAATCGGACAGGTGCTCTTCAGAAGAGCTGATATCCGTGAACTTTATAATCAACCGACGCTCCCTGTTAATGTCCCGGAGACAGAGGCCGTCGAGCAACTTACGTTATGGTAATAATTTCTCCGGACAGCAGTGAAACAAAAAAAAACAATTAACCCTAATAGACCAGTATATAGCCCCCCAATCAATATTAGATTTATCTTTATATTTTTGTCCGATATGAGTTTTTATATCGTTAGCTATCTGATGAATAATATATTCTTTGCTTTGAATCATCTATTTTACGTTTAGTGCTAAATTTAATATCCTGTCAAAGTTAATCAAATAATCATTAGCATAGACTGTAACAATCTTGTCAGGCACAATGCCTTTTGCGTGGTGCGGCTTCCCGTCCATGCAACGCATTCGCATGCCCGTCATTGTGAATGGAAACAATGGAAGATTGAATAGCGTCATATCACCAGTTGTTCCTGCTGTTGTTTGACCAATGATTTCTCCCAGACCATACTGACGGACTATCATTAAAATTGTCTCTCCCCAACTTACAGTACTGGCATCACATAAAAAAGTGACAGGCAAGTCAATGTGAGGTGATTTTGCTGTAAGAGCCTCAGCTCCGGTGCGCCACGTTATATTTTTCTGGAAAGGGAAACAATTAATCGGGACTTCAGTCGAGGGAGCCTTGACATCAGAAACAATTAGATGTGCAAGTACATCTTCAAATTGAAGCGAAGGCAGGCCGCGCAAGTCAAAACAAAGTCCTTTGACATCCGGAGACAACTCTGATAAAACTCTTTTTTCATTTACATCGGACGATGCAGCATCAATATAGAGAATGCCATTATCATATTTTTGGACTGATGGCTTTGTTTGTTGCGAAAACGAAGGTTCTTCTGGAAGCCTTGCATAGAGAGTATCCAACCGAGTATCTCCAGAAAGGCCACTACTTTCAACGATAAACGGTGTGTTGTATTCTGAAGCACAGAAAAGTTTCCCCGCGGCAATCTGGTCGCGATGCGCATCTGTTGCGGCATTGGTAATCATCCTGCAATTATGCATATGTGCAGAAGCTGGCTGAGAATTAATGCTGTTGCACACACGCCAAGGTTCATCCACGTCATTTCTTTTCCGTATAAGCAATGTGTCGTTCACCAGTTTAGTTTCAACAGCTGCATAAAATTCAGGCAGATATGTCGATTGCATTCCGGAAATAACCATATTGTTACGCACAAAAAGATGTCCGTCCTTTATCGGATTAAAAAATCGGCAAATACAATTATACCATTCAAGAACCGATTCAAAAGAATTAACGGTCTTCATCTGGACAGTCTCTTGCATATAGTTCTTCAGATGACAATCCCAATCAAGCTCATCCTCTTCATAATAAGGGTAGAAATGACGAACAATATTCCACCGTACAGTCAGGTCGGCAACCCTGACAGCTTTATCTGACAGCAACCCGAAAATTACGCTGCGTCTTTTCGGCAAAGATTTATCCTCACTTTTATGACCATCCCAATATTTCCTGGCATCTTTAAGTAAACGCTCGGTTGCCTTGCTGTCAAACATTTCCTTCTGCAAAGAATGCTGGATATTCAGATATTTATCTTCGGACACCTCGTAGCTGTAATATTGCCCGTCAACAGGTACGATGGCAGAATTTGAAGAGTCATTGGAAACAGAAAGTTTCTTGTAATATGGTATATATTTGGCAAGTTCAGGTGAAAGCACTTTTGCAAGAAAAGGAATGTCTAATTCTCCGGAACCGCTGTAATAATAATAGTTGAAAGGACTGTTATTGTAGAAGGCAGCGCCTTCTTTACTGGTATCCGGAACAACCGAGAAAAACAATGAGGGGGCAAGAGGTTTGAATACCGCCTCCAGCGATTGTGTCTCGGCTCTATTTGCGAGCAGCGCGCAGACTTTCGTCCAATCGCTCTCGGACCATTTCTGAGTATATGGATTCGGAGAAAAATACCGGACGATACCGTACACGCGAGCGAATTCGACATAATGGGATACATCCGCAGCCATCACATTGCTAATGGATGCATATATGCAAATTGACAGCAAGATTAGATTCTTTTTCATTACATATTGTTTCACTGTTAACATTCTATTTATGTGTCTGTAATAGCAAAATTCAATAAAATTCTCTATAGTAATGAATATCTATCACTATAGGCATATCATGGTGGCTAATACACCAGGTAAGTTAAATATAATATGTGCTACAACACATGCAAAAAAACCAATGTTCACTCGTATATATGTTATTACGCATCCACCAAGAAACGGCCATACGGATAAACATAAGGCGTACGGAAATAACTCTATACTTAACTCTGTAAAGGCTGTCAAATGTAACAAGCCGAATAAAAGTGCATTTATCCAAATAAACCTCACAAAATATTTAGAGATGAATATTTCCCACATGTCGCTACCAGTAAAACGATATAGTGATATTGCTGCTAATACTCCAAATCCTAATAATAGAAATATAAGAAGAAAATCTTTCTGTATAAAATACCAAACTATGATGGCGGGTAGGAGACCTACCCATAGGAAGAAAATTTTCCGTTTGGAAGAAAGCCCTAATCGAAATATCAATTCTTCACATAGGGGAGCCGTGACAAGAACTGATAGCAGAAAATGCAAGTTGTCATTACTCTTTTTTAGGTATGTAGGATCTCCCCCAAAATTTGTCATTGTCTCAGGATCTAATCCTATGCAATTGTATATGAACACGCAGAAAGTTAGTAGCATACTAAAAATAATTATACTACAAAGATAAAACAATGAAGCATATCCGATTATCCATAATTTTGAATGATAAAGATAATCCTCTGTTCTATTAAGAATGAATTTTGGGGTTTTCATTTTTTTGAGGTTAATGTAATATATTTCTTATATAACTACAACTTTAAGAGAGATAAAGTTAATCTGAAAGCGTAATCCGTGAGAAACATTACAATAGTATGTATTTCCATGCTTTGTTCTGATTAGAATAAATTTTTTCAAAATAATTTTCGTTTATTTTTAATACTATTTCGCTCTTGTAAGCATAATGATAGGGTCAGACTCCATCGAGATGCCTTCAACGCCGACAGAGTGCAGGTATGAGTAAGCTTTCTGGCGAGCATCTTCAGTGATGTCCTTTGAGTAGGCGTAGTTTATAGTTGAAGGGTCAAAAACATCAATCAGCCATCCTTCACTCTGCCATCTAGGGCTGAACTCTGTATTAAAACTATCAGACAGTCTGAAATCCCCCCTGAAAATATTCCCATCAGACTTTCTCAGGACATAGTGCTTGTAAGCCCAACTTCCATCAAAGATGCTGAGATAGAGGTTCTTGCCATCTTCAGCATATTCCATTAAAAACTGTGTGTCGGAGATATTGCTGTAAAAATCCCTCAAATCTTCCTTTGTGACATGGTGAGGAAAAGAGAATGAATATTTTGGAGTCAGCTGTCCAGAATGGTAGGAGTATATTGTGTCGCAGCATGCCGGATTATATAACACCTCATCGGCATACTTTCGAAGAGAATGATGGTATGGAATGGCAACAGGAGTCACGCAGTCAAACATGAATTTGTTCGGAACATAGTTAAGCGTGTCGCCTTCCTGACTTAGCTCTACTATGGCATCCTGTTCACGCCCAGTTACATTCAATACATTCTCTATTATTGTTCCTGAATCGGAAATTACGAATTGCCTGTTTTTATAGTTCGTTGTTGAAGAGACAGTTGAAAGATATGCACCATCACTTGAAAATTTCATGATACCCTTGGCAATGTCCGCAATGTACAAGACATTGTCTTTCCTGCTGTAAGCGATGTCGGTCGGAATCAGATATTCGCCCTCAGCTCGCCCCTCAACTGATATTGTAGAAATCAACGACCCGTCAAATGAGAAACGGAATACTCCAAAAGGATTGACTGTCAGAATATAAAAGGAATCTTCCGACATACATACCTTAAGAATATTTGAAAGATTATAAGTTTCCCTTGTCTTAAGAGAAATGAATCTTATAGGCTCAAGAACATCTGCCAATGATAGCACGGGAGCTTTCTCTAAGTCTTTGAATTCAAAAGAACTTATATTAGTCCTGTTACTGCAGGAAATGGAACTTGCCAGACAAAGGATGAATCCGATATATTTATTCATATTTAGTACTATCTTCAAACTATATATTAAAATAAATGACCCTCAATGTGGAATTTAGTGATAGTCAAATAAACAAAATTATGCATTTTAGGCTAGTAATTCGTAATAGATGTCTTGCCCCAACCCCTCACGCACGGATAATTGAATCTTTGATGATGCCTGCTGTAAATCCTTGGCATCACGAGTCGTTGTACTTCCACCAAGTGTTTCCATAGCCCTCTTCCAGCATATAGACTGACTGTTTTCCGGCATATAATGATGAGACAGTTCACCTTCCGCATAAACATAAGCCGGGATTTGTGGTTCCAAACTGCCTTCTATATTACGCAGGCGAATATCGTCCTTAACAATACCGGGCATCGCTATCTTGTTCTCATATTTGTCATAACCAAGATACAGCGAACCTATCAGTATACGGAATGCTTCAAGCAACGAACTCTTTCCCGTGCCATTGTTACCCATAAGAACATTAAGTCTTGGGTGTAACTCGATGCTTACATCTTCGAAGCATTTGAAGTTATGTATGTTTATTTTATTCAGTTTCATGTTCCCTATAAAGTTACAAAAAATGCCGGAACAACCTCGAAAAAATGGGAGAAATAATGCTAAGTAACCTTCAAAAAAAATAACCTGCATCATCTTAAGGAATCTTTTCGGTCTATATCTGTTTTCTCATCAGTCATGTGCCACCGGCACACTCCATCTTCGAAAACAAATCTATCCTCGAAAATCTTCTCTTAATCTGAGGCAACTTATTTCTTTCATGTTACTAAACATCTTAGCATCAATGTCGTTATTTAAACAAACGATGACGAGGCAGAAAATCGTAAATGCAAAATGCGAAATGTAGACAAACAATCTTGGTTGTATCATAAAGATATTAGATAAATTCTTGAGTCGTTCGATCAACTCCTGGATATTCAATGCTCCATCCATTCTAGCTTTATCGAATATCACATAGTATCTGTAATTATCACTAGCCTTATTTGCCTAGTCTTCTTTTGTTTTGAATGTTTCCGCACCTCTTATTCTCCCTGCGCCTTCAACTTGAACGTGATGTTGACTTTCCATCCGTAGTTCTCGGCGATCTTGTAGATGTTGCTAATCGTGATGTCGTTCTTCTTGAACCAGAGCTGGACAGTGTTACGGATGACGTTCAGCTTCTGTGCCAACGCCTCGTTGGTAATGGCTGCCGACTTCATGGCCTCACGTATGAAATCCAGCCTCTTGCCGGGAGCCTTGATGGGGCGTGCAGGCTTTTCAATGACCAGCCTGGTGCCTTCAATCTCCCTCATCGGAACGGTATAGGAGATTATGAAGTCATAGCCGTAGTAGTCCGCAGCGGTGATGATCCTGCTGAGGGTGGTGTCGTCCACCATGAACCAGCGTGTGACTGAATTCCTTAGGAATCCGGCGGCAGCAAGACAACGCCGGCAAGGCACAAAAACGGAAAGATATGAACGACAGAGGAACATACAACGGTGTTCCGACCCGTCTGAAGGTCGCTGACGTCCTTGTCAACTACGGCAAGGGCGTCAGTTTCACGCGCAACGGTCTCATCAAGTCTCCATTCGGAGAAGAGAGGACACCATCTTTCCATATACTTGCGGGAGGATACGGATAGATTGATTTCGGGGATGGAACGAAAGGAGGCGTGATAGACCTCATCCATGATGACGGCAAGTGTCCCGTTTGTCCTGTAGGATTCCTTCCTGAGGCTGACCTTGACGCCCCGGAAGTCATAGATTTTTCTTTCCATCTTGAAAATACTTTTGAGATTGTTGTGCCCTCCGGAACTTCCGGATTCGCTTGGCAAGGCATTCGGGCGTTCCTGACGGAACGAACGGTTCGGGAACGACTGAGGAGTTGCCGAGGCCGCACCCGGATAGGGCTTGCCCCCGGCAAGGTCTTTCAAGTGAGGGGAACACCGTAAATTCGCCAACGCGAAACCGGGAAAGGGACGGCCGGAACACAAAAATCCCTGGCAGGCACTGGACCTGACGGGGAAATGAGAAAAATGTTTACGGAACCATCAATCCGTATATGTCTGTCTTGGTTGTTTGGGAAAAGTTTTCACTCTTACATAGAGTTAGTACGCATTTTCATATCATCGAATTTATTGTATTTAAGTAATATGTTTGAGTAATTCCATCAAACATTTACTCTCGGAAGTGAAACTTTTGCAAAGAAAAGCATACTATCTGCAAATAAATTTGTAACTTCAAAGCCAACAGCTCGTTAAAAATTAGCCGAGCCTAAGCGGCTCTGGCATTAAATATAATTAGTTCTTTGAAAGTTTTGTCAATTAATGCCGTGTCCGGTCGTATGCCGAACACGCAAATAAATCTTTCAAGCATATAGGCATTGTGTATCATGGATTTGCATGAGGATTGATTCCATAGTCATAATCAGAAGGGGTAATATACTTCTAATTTACTAAAGTTCAATAACTTATACAATACTTTTCTTGTATATTTACTGCATTTGTCGCATCCCGAAACACAGAATCCTTACTGTTTGGAGATCATCTATTGACAATATTTCAATGAACTTTCATATGGTTTGAGCTGGCTTTAGCCTGCTCGATTGTTAAATCTTAAAAATATCGGTAAAATTTACCGAAGTATTGTGAAGTAGAAAAGCGATATGGCATACTTATTCTGCCATGAGCATATAAATATAAAAACGTTTCACACTAATTACATAAGTTATCTCCCAAAAAATTATGATGTACATTGTTACAAATTATCACCTGAAACCTTTCTCCCCTCACATAAGACACACTGCATTCGTCCGAAAACTGCTGTTCTTTTTGGTGAATATATGCGTTTTTTGTAACCTCTCAGCTCAAACTCTTCCGCTTTCAGGAACCATTTTGGATGAAAAAGAAGAATGCATACCTGGAGTATATCTGATAGCAGTTACTCCTGAAACATCCGAAGTGCTTGCAACCACAACCTCAAGTACTGATGGTAAATATGTTCTTCCTACGATACCCTTGCCATTCATACTCAATGCCACCCATATCGGTTACACGAGTTTGAATATTCCTATTAATAATAAAACCGACATGGAAACAGCACGAATTCTCCGTATGCAAGTTGCTATAGAGCAACTACAAGAAGTTGTCGTAACGGCTGAACCACCTCATATCGAGCGTGAAATAGGTAAATTCATCATACGCAACATTGCTGCTTCCCCATTTGCAACGGGAAGTAATACATATAATTTTCTGCGCTTTATGCCGATGATAGACATTAAGCCTGAAGGAGGTATTTCGATTCTGGGAAAAAACGATGCGATCATTCATATCAACGGCCGTAGTGTAGGAGACAATCAAATGGCAGAACAAATGCTAAAAGGTATTCCTGCCAATGAAATCGCCCGCATAGAAATTATTCCTGTAACAGGAAGCACTCAATCGGCAGAAAATCGCAACGGCATCATAAATGTCGTACTCAAGAAAAAACCGGACGAAGGCCTCCGTGTATTTGCCACAATAGAAGACCGTCAAGGCTACTACAACAGTCCAAGCGGTATAGTATTTATGAACTATGCGGGAAAGAGAGTCGATTTGACAGCAGGTATAACGACCTCATACAACCAATTAAGACAAGAATCCAATCATTCATACAATTACCTCCAAACTGGACTTTCAACACAATCAGACTTTCGTGAGCGGACTAGAACTCTCAACGCAGGTGGGTATATCAATCTGAATTACAACATCAGTGACCACCATAAACTAGGAGCACAGATTAGTCTGGGTGGACTTGATTACCGTAAGAACTCATCATCAACCAGTACTTACGGACGGATAAACAGTGATATAGTTGATTCAATCTATACAGCAGATGTCATCACGAAAAGTCCTGCCCCTAATCTGACATGGGGAGCAAACCTCAATTATGTCTTCAAAACGGACAATGAAGGCTCTCGCTTAAACATTGACCTTGATTTTAAAAACAATTCCAACAAACGCAACATCAACAACACATATCGTAAAGATTACTTAGCCTCATCTGTTATAACAGACGATTTTTCCCAGCGACCATCGGTAGGTACAATAGTATATGGGGGACGTGCTGAATATGAACATTGCTTCAACTCTGATAATACGCTTCAAGTTGGACTAAGCGGATATCGCGGAACGGTAGATAATGATTTTTTCTATGGGTTGCGTTCTGGGGACGATTATGTGAGCGATGCCGGACGCACCAACCGGTTTATTTATAAAGATTATAATCTTGCCGGATATATCAACTGCCAACGGGTATGGTCTGAAGCACTTGAGACTGAAATAGGAGTCAGAGCCGAAAAATACCACGCAAAAGGTTCACAGAAAACCACTTCTGAAACCGTTAATCGAAACGAATTTGACATTTTCCCGACGCTATCCATACTCTATATGCCATCTGACGACCACGAACTCTCGTTGGATTTTACCAGCTCTATTATGCGTCCCTATTATGGACAACTAAACCCATTCATCACCTACACCTCGCCCTCCACTTATATCCAGAATAACCCTAATCTCAAATCGAGCAAAGGCTACGAATTGATGTTCAGCTATACTCTGTTTGATGACTATATGCTGACAGTGGATTACCTTTATGACAAGGATTTGTGGACTGACTTCGTTTTGCCAATAGATGATATGACCCGCACATATACGGATAACTATGGAAACGGCCACGCATTGGATATTTCACTGTTTATATCCCAAAGCCTGTTCAAGAACTATTGGAATTTTTCAGTTAAAGCAGCATTCGGTTATGTATCCACTCGTGGTGCGGTGAGTGATAGAAAAATAGACTTCAATGATTTCAGCTACGGAGTTACCGTAAAAAGTAATCTTGCATTATCAAAAAAATACAATTGGTATCTTGACCTTAAATATCAGTATTCAAGCAAAAGACGAGCTACAGCCTTTGATATCGGAGCCACACACGATTTGGAAATATATATACTGAAACAGTTCCGCCGAGCCTCTCTTTCAGCAGGAGTATACAATATTCTGAAATCGAACATAACTGTTACCAATACCTTTTCGGATTATCGGTTTTCAATCACTAACAAACGGTACATTACCGGCGTAGTCACTTTTTCCTACACATTCGGTAACCAGCGTGCCCGCCGCGTAGAAAAAAGACAGAACAGCAATATTGAAAAACGGATGCAATAAACAAATCTTAGCGGTACCCGAAAAGCTCATAGAGTAGGGATAATTAAAACTCAAACACCATGACTCAAAATCAGAAAATGCGGGATTTCGTAAAATCCTTAGAAAACAATCAATTCAGTAAGGAACAAGAGGCTTGACATTGCAGACTTCCTGCCGTCCAGACTAGTCTCCAAAGGTCTTTTAAAGAAATCAGAGAACCTCCGACAATCTTCGGAGAATCTCCCTCTATCTTTCGGAAATCTCCGAAAACCCTTGGAGAGACCTCAAAGTCTCCAAAAGACCTACACGTGGTTCACCGAATGTTTACGATGATGCGTGTCTGGCAATCACCTGCTATTACGAGCAGACAGAGGAAAGTCCAGTGATTCCCAAGAGCCTGACTATTGATAAGGATATCTATGACGAGAATTTCTGGACAAACAGAATTGATTCCTCCATGCATCGTGCGTGGACTGGATTCGCGTTTGAACTTCTGTGTATGAACCACATCTCTCAGATCAAGGCTGCTTTGTGCATATCCGGTGTGGTTACCATTCAGTGTTCATGGCGAGGCGAAGATGAGTCCGGAAAGAGAACGCAGATTGATCTGCTGATTGACCGTCGCGACGGGGTGATTGACCTCTGCGAAGCAAAGTTCGCTTCTGGCTTATATGCAATCACCAAAGGCTAGGAATCGGAACTGGCGGATAAGATAGAAATTTTCCGCAATGCAACCAAGACAAACAAGTCCATCCATCTCGTGATGGTGACAACATTCGGTCTCTCTGCCAATTCTCACACCTCACTTGTGCAGAACACGATTACTCTCAACGACCTGTTCCTGCATTGAAATAGACGATAGGCGCCAGTCCCTATGCTCATCATCAACAGGCAATATGACCTTGGCCTCCGGTGCGGCATCCTCGACGATCCCGTCAGCAGGCCCGGAGCCTTGCACGTCCTCGTCCTCATGAACCTGCGGTTGACCTGCATCCGTCGAGACTTCTTCCGCCACGCCCTCCACGACAATTCCATGCGAGTGTAGTGTCATTGATATATCGTCTTTATCCTGCGATAGTTATCCTCGCTAACGGAATCTATATACATACGGATATACGTCTCTGCATAACTTCGTCAGAAAAGTGCTGCAATACGGAGGAGATGTATAGGCAAACTGCCAATAATAGAGAATTGACCTTTGGCGTTTTCGAAATTTACTGTAAATTTGCAGTGGATTTCGAAAGTAGAATATTATGAATGCTTACGTAAAACGGGATTTGTATCTTAACCGACTGATTGTCAGGAGGGATAATGGGCAGATTAAAGCGGTTACCGGACCGAGGCGTTCCGGTAAATCCTTCCTCTTGGATCCCATATACAAGGATTATCTCCTCTCCAAAGGTGTTCCCGAAGATAACATTATCATCATTTCCTTTGATATTGAGGATGAGGACACTCCCCAGGAACTACTGGACCGCGAGAAGCTGAAAGAATACCTTTATTCCAGAATTGCCTCGCAGACTGAGAATTACTACGTCTTCCTGGACGAAATTCAGGAGGTCGATGGATTCGAAAGGATTGTCAATGGCCTTAATAAGCGTCAGAATGTAGATGTGTATGTCACCGGCAGCAATTCAAAGTTCCTTTCTAGCGAAATCAATACCATCTTCCGCGGGCGCAGCGACGAGGTCAGCGTCCTTCCGTTCACTTTCCGCGAATTTTGTCAGGACCGACAGGAAAGTGTCAATGACCTGTGGAAAGAGTATTACACTTATGGAGGACTTCCCGCACTTAGGAAAATGCCGACGGCTGAACAGAAGACCACCTATCTCCAGAAACTGTGGAAGAAGACCTATCTGGACGATGTGGTCGAGCGCCACAACGTTGAAAATCGGGAAGCGCTTGAAGCCATAGCCGATGCTTTATGCTCATCCATCGGTTCCCTTACCAATACGACACGTATCACCAATACGCTGGGAAGTGTCCGCAAAATCAAGATAACGGATGACACAGTTGCAAAGTATATCGGCTATCTGGAAGAGACATTCTTGTTCAACGAAGCCCAACGTTATAATATCAAGGGCAACAAGTATTACGAGAACATCAAGAAATACTACTCGATAGATGTCGGTCTTAGAAACGCAAGGCTGAATTACCGCCAATTGGAGCAGACACATCTGATGGAGAACATCATCTTCAATGAATTGCTGTACCGTGGTTATGTGGTGGATGTGGGAGTCGTTGAGCACCGTAAAATGGTCGATGGCAAGTCTGAATACAAACAATATGAGGTAGATTTCATTGCTACTGATGGGAACGAGAAGTACTATATTCAGTCGGCCTACGAGATAGAAACCGAAGAAAAACGTGAGCAGGAACTGAATTCGCTCAAACGCATTGATGACTCCTTTCAGAAGATCGTTATCGTCAAGGACGACATTATGCCCTACAGGGACAATAATGGAATCCTGTTCGCCGGACTGTTCGAGTTCCTCTTCAGCGACAAATTCGTATAAGACCTCTCGAATTTTATTGTAAAAACACAGTGTTTTTCGACAGTCCTCCAGACCATTGACAATATGGTTGTCGGGTATAACAACGCAGTCCTATCACTTGAAATGTGTCCTCATGGCCAGCATAATGGATTCACCGACTAAAGCCACGTTTGCCAAAAGATAATGCTGCTTGCCGTCATGTCTGACTGAATGTCCAGCAATTTCTGCTGTCCTCAATATGTCTTTCCTGATTGAACTGTCATTAAAATAAGTTGCAGCTCCTGTCATAAAGGCTGTCCCGGACGGACTTAATTCAAATAGAATCGGCCCGGCATCTATATCCACCCCCAGATAGCATCTCCGGTCATGGTATTCTTTCAGGCCGGCGATTATGCCGTCTTTCCAGAACAATGATTTAAGTGTCTTATATTGCTCTTTGGCGAATTGAGGGTCAATGAAAGTCAAGTAGTAACAGTTCAAGGCTGAGTAGGAGCCTTTTACAGGTACATCTTCATATTGAGTGCCGTCCTCCTGCAGGAACGAAACCAACAATCCGGTCTTTTCGTCAAGCCATTCCTCTGCTGCCCGATTTATCCACTTTCTTACGGTACTGCGGTATTTCCCGTTATTCAGTTCCGCATATTTGTTCAGAGCGACAATGGCTACAAGCATGTCCGGAATATATATGGACTCTCCAGGATAAGTAGGCAAATTCATGCAGTCACTATTGAGTATCCTTCTGTTCATTGTCCGGCATAAGTCTGACAGCGACTTGTCATATTTTGAATCACCGCCAAGTTGTTTGTAACCGCACATCATCCAAGCCAAATGACTGAGGTATGATATGTGGCTTTCGTCGCCGTCCAAACTCTTCAGAGGATCTTCACCCCATCTCAAGTAGTCATAATAGCTGAGTTCAGGAGACATCACAATGCTAATGAGGCTATCGATATATTGGAGATTCTCTTGCCTGGTCTCTGGATATAACTTTGACATGTCTACCAGTGCCGCTGACAACATTGAGCATGAGTACAATGCCCATTCTCCCTGGAATTGAACGCCTATGGATGACGGCATTTCGTTCAGGACTTCTTCTGGCGTCACGAGCAGCTTGCCAAGCAGATAATTTCTTCTTGCCAACATTTCGTTCTTTTCCATTTCAGGAGTTCCTTGTCTTGAAGATTCCCAAGAAACTCCAATGATTTTCAGTGAGACAAGAAATATGACTAGCGCTGCGACTGTGACAATCCGACCAAATTTGTTCCCTTTTCGGAAGCTCTGAAATAATCTTTCACTTCCTCTCGTCAGAAGGACGCATGCTGCCCCATACAATGGAATCAATATCGAAAACAATATCGAGGCATTCCATGTCCCGATTGAGCAGCATAATGTGACCGCAATGGCACAATAAGCCAGATACGGGATCCAAAACGACCTGAATCTGTTGGCTTCCGATGCAAATTCCCAATACACTGAAAAGGATGTTGTATATAGCAACATCAACACTACAGTTGCAGTGTCATAATGATTCAGCCAAAGATAGGGCATGCAATAGAACAGAAGGATTTGCCAAAAGAACCATCGGCAAATTCTCCATGAGGCTGAAATCATCTTGATTTGAAAATCCTCCATCATAATCCAAGTGCATTCCAGAACTCTTCCGGAAGTGTGACATTGTCAAGTGCTGACGCTTCTTTAAAAAGTGGAGCTATTTCACTATCGCGCCACCCGGCAATACCGCAACCGATGCGCGTTACCAGGAATGTCAATTCCGGGTGCTCTTTTGCATAGGCCGTAAAATCGTCAATGTGCTTGCGGATAATGCCAATGCTTCTGTCCATTGTCGGAATTGCATAGCATTCCAACTCATTAGAAGGCATATAGAACAAAGATTAGGATAATCTATTCTTTTCCTTATTTTCCTCTATTTGCTCTCTAGGTTTAGTAGACCAAACACTCCGAATCTCGAACCTCCGGCTCCTGGAAGGGCTGCTACTCATTCAAGAGTTTCTAAACGACATAGAATAGTAAAACACCTATCGAAAAGGGAGTTAGCATTGGCTTTCGCCCTTTTTCTTTACTGAAAGCACGCTTTTAATTGCCTTCTGAATGGACGAGGCAACTTCCTCGAATACATAGCCTTCATCCACATAAATCAGAGGACATGCATTCTCTTGGCATAACCTTCTTTTTCTTTCATCGCGTTCCTGATTCTGGGCAAATCCTTCTTCTCCTCCAAAAAAATCCACTGGTTTATAATGCTGAATACCTTGGTACTCTACTCCAATATTTAAATCAACAAAGTAAACGTCAAGGTGCTGCTTCCCAAGCCACTTAGGATGTCCGTGTTGAACCACCTTATAATTCTTAAAGTGATTCTGAATCTTATAAAACAAGGCAGTTTCATTAATCCAACCTTCCCCGCTTTTCGCGACTCCGATAGATTCTCGATAGAGGTCTTCTGCCTCGATTAATAATACTCTGAGCTGTTCTATTACCGCATGCTCAACGACAAGGATGCTATCCATTCTCTCGCGATGATAATCATCGTTGCCGATGGCCTCATACATCTTGAAACTATCCTCGTCAAGTTGATAGAACTGCCTATAATAGTCAGCCGAGTAACTTCCATTTATTGCTTTATATGCCTTACCGTTATCACAAAACACATTGAAAAAACGACAGCCCCGTTCTTTTTCAAAGCCGCTTAAGCTCTGTCTAAAAAAAGATAATACTTCTTTTTGGTGGGCTTTCCCGAAAGGCGTTAGGCATCCTGTTCCGCAAATCTTTGCTGCAATCTCTCCGTCAAAGATAGAGTCTCCAAGTACCTCAGCATATGAATTGACCGTCGTAATAGATAAATAATCAGCACTTTTTGCTATCTCCCACGCTTTATCCATCATATTATGCTTCTTAAAGAGATCCAATACAATGTCAAGGCAATACCATTTTAACCGAGGATAGCCTTTATAAAGCTGTTCATATTTTGATAACAGAACAGTGGGATCTTTAATCTGTCGCTGCAAGTCGAAGACCAGCATAAAAGGATAATTTGAATACCCCTCAGTATCTATAACAATTCCTTTGTCAAATTGGGCCTTGAAATGACTGTAAAATTGTCTAACGGCTATAGGCTCATCACTCATATTGTGAAATGGGTAAATATATGTGTGAGGCCAATATGGGATAGGGATATCCGTTTTTTGTAAACCACAGGCTTCTTCCTCGTCATTTTCTGGATAAGGGGCCTTTGCATCATTCCAATAACGAACTTTCCCTTTGACAATAATGGAAGCCAGGTCAAGTCGATCTTTAAGACGCATAGGCAAGGATAGATTACCGCCCACATAAGTCAGTTTGCCTAGTGATTCTATGTTAGTATCTCTTAACGACAAGTCACCCCCAACATATTCTAATTCGCCAAGATCTTCCAAAGGTACATATCTAAAACTGGCATTTCCATTAATTCTCTGTAAAGTACCAAGGGTCTTTAAGCGAGGCTTTCTATCATGGAAACTACACCATAGTTCTCCCGCCACCTTTTTAATCGGGGACAGAGTTTCAATTTGGCAATCGCTTAGCCCTAACGTGCCATTCACCTCCTCTACAGGGCTAAGGCTTTTTACTATGCCATTTCGAATAACGACACTATGATCAATCTTTTTGCCAGATATAGTGTGCTCAAATTCGGCTTGAGTATAAATGTCCGTTAGATTGTCACGGAGAATATAACCAGATTGATTACAGTCCATTTGCATATACTATTCATCAGGGAACAACACAGGATCTTGCCAGAGGGATCGATCCTTAATGATACCCTTCTCTTTAATCGCATGAAGGAGAGTCTCAAAGTCTTCGATCACAAAGTAGGGATACACAATACCTAGGTCTGAATAATATAGGATTCTTATCCCATGTTTTTCGCAAAGGCGTTTCTTCTGCGCATCCCTTTCTTGAGTGCTTCGGAGCCCTTCCTCCCCACCATAGTATTCAACAGCTGTGAAATGCTGACCTCCTTGACATTCAATCGCGACACTATAATCTGGCAGGAAGAAATCCAACCGTAGAGTCCGAGAACTAACAAGCCAGTCAAATGTTTTTTGCGCTACAAATTTGATTTTCTGTGAGTGCAAAAAACGCATAACGTCTCTTTCTATATGGCTTTGTTTACACATTGGGCACCCTTGCCCATGCATATGCCCACTTGGTGTTTGCCAAAACTCGCCATGCTGTGGACATACTATGCAGACCTTCTCATTAGTCGCAACATACTCTACTCTACTATAATCATACTTGTTACCATGAACTTTTCTGGCTCGCTCAATAAAGAACTCACGATCATTATACTTGCCAGCACATTTTGGACACCCTGCGCCTAAAAGATGATTATTGGGGATTTGCCAGAACTCTCCATGATCGGGACAAATGATACAAAGCTTAGTTGATGTGTTTACATATTCTGCCTTGGAGTAATCATATTTTCCTTCGTGAACTCTATTTGCTTTTTCGATGAATTCCTCAGTAGTTAGTCGTTTGCTACCGCCACAATAAGGACATCCATACCCCCTCATATGAACTTTGACCCTTTGTTCATATTCACCATGCAAGGGACAGATAATCGTCATAAAATCATTTACAGTAGAAAACTTGACCTTTGAATAATCATACTTGTTTTCGTGAATGATAGGGGCGCGTCTGAAGAAAACCTCTTCGGTAATCTTCTCGACATTGCTACATGCAGGACACTGTGATCCACGCAAATGTGCCCCAGCATTTTGCCAAAAGACCCCATGCTCTGGACAAACAATTTCAATTTTGTGGGCGACTCCGTTATATTTGATTCTGGAGTAATCATACTTCCCGTGATGCACTTGCGAAGCTAGGTGAATATACTGTGCTGTGGTATACTTGGGAGTACCATAACAAGTTGGGCATTCCGACCCTCGAAGATGCGCATTGGGGCTGACCCAGAATTCTCCATGAGTACGACATATAACGCAAACCTTTGTCTTGTTGTTGCCTACGACTTGCGCTTTTGAGTAATCATACTTATCACCGTAAAGCTCGCGTGCCTTTCGGATAAACCTTTCTGTGGTAAGGCGAACATTCCCTGAGCACTCGGAACAACCGTTTCCACATAAATGAGATGTTGGCGTTAACATAAACTCACCATGGTTAGGACAAATGATGGTGACAGGGGTCATAGAATTGACATATTCGACCTTTGAATAGTCGTACTTGTCCCCATGCACCTCGCGGGCTTTCTCAATAAATCTTTCTTTAGTGACGGTTCTTCCAACACATTGAGGACATCCCGATCCTCTTATATGATTATTTGCAGTCGGCCAGAATTCTCCATGCGTGGGACAGATGACACAGACCTTGGAATCAGAGCCACGATACTCCGACTTTGAATAATCATATTTATCCCCATGCACTTTATGCGCATCGGCTATGAATTCTTCTGTGGTTTTTCTTTTCGACATATCACAAAGTTACGAAAAATAATCAGACCCAAAGGGAGCCCTCGAAGATTTCAAACAGAACTGACAAACAAAAAAAACGATCCCTCATAAAGAGGAATCGCTTCCTGTAAATCTGTTGATAAGTTTCGTGGTTGATGGCAGTCTAGGCGAGCCATTATCAAGGTGGGGAATCAATTTCTGTTCCTCTTCTGCTGAAAACCAACGCGGACAATGCCCTTGTTCATCCACAGCGAAATGTTCAAGATATACTCGATGTCGCCTTCCGTCTTCGCCCATAAAGTAAATGGAAAAATCCGGGCAATACTGACGGTAATCTTTGTCCGCCGTGTCATATTCGTACCTTTCCTCATAGCGGAAAGGAATTCCGCACTTCCCGAAGTAGTCACACAGACGGCTTTCTTCGTCGCTCTTGCAGAACACAGGTCTTCCGTCCATATCCTTGTAATATGAGTTCACCCCGTATTTCTGGCGGGCAGCGATATATTCCTCTCTTGAAGAATACTCGAACTGGTCAGGCATACGGTAACGACTGTTAAGGATATAGTCGGAAATCGCCGACTTGAATGCTGCATTGTTGTCCATAAGGTCATGATATACCAAAGCCGGCAATCCTTTATCCGCTATAGTAGGCTTACGTCCAGTGACCTCAGCGATTATATCAAGCGCCAATCTGTGAAATGTGACGCATCTGAGCGACTTCTCCCCGAGTCTCTCTGAAAGAGATTCGGCGGCCTTGCGGGTGAAGGTAATCATAAGGATCTTGGACGGATCTACGCCCTGTTTGTCCACAAGATAACGGACCTTGCCGACTGTGGTCATGGTTTTTCCGCTTCCAGCGCTACTGATGACGAGAACATTATCCTCCAGTGAGACAATCGCTTCACGCTGCTGCGCATCCAGAGGATACTTGAGCACCGTATCAAAGAATTCCCTGTTGCGTTCCAGCTCTCGACGGATGAACTGACGGTTATTCTCCTTTTTGAACTCTTCTGTGTTGGACAATGCCTTGCACAGCCTATCCGCAGCCTCCCATTCCGGAGACCGCCTTAACTGTCGTGTCCCACAGACTTTCTTGAGATTCTTTCCCAGGACTTCATACTTATTGCTCAAAGTTGTCCTTTCCGACTCCGTGATATAATGCGAGTAGTTGTAGTAAGCGGACATCTTCTCAAGCGCAGGAGCAATTTCAGGTTCAATCTCCTGTACCAATTCATCTCGCCTCGCGTCACGCTTCTTGTTCCCGATCACGACAATGACCGGAACAAGAATCGCTATGGCAAGCGATAATATGATGAAGGCTGTCTGCATAGCATTTTATCGCACAAGAGTCATCAACTGGTCAAAGCTATCGATTTTACCATAGTGGACATCAGAAGTAGATAACTGCTTGAAGAGCTTTTCAGCACACGCAATCTTGCCGGATTCAATTCCACGCAAGTCAAGTGAAGACATCGAGCCCTTTGTCTCAGCCACAAAATAGATGTGCTTTACTGCATCGGATTCGCCGGACAGGTGAAGGAATCCTCCCATCTGCTCACTGGAAGAGTTTGACTTGAACTGCACTTTCCTACGAATCCAATCTGCGCATTCCTTTGCGATGGCTTTCTGGGACAATTTATTGCGCAGCCTTATTTCGAAGTCTGTTCCATAAAGGTTGCGTTCCCTGTTAAGTTTCTGTATAAAGAATTCTCTTTTTTCCTTGCTTCCACATTCGCTTACAAATGTCGGAGATGTGAAAATAAACCGAAGTAGTTCCACCTTTTCCAATTCCTTCTTGAGAGCCTCAAAGGCGTATATAGAGAAAGAGGCCGCTGCGATACTGACGCGGCTTCCATTTGACATCCGAACTTTGAGATCATCTACAACCCTCTCACTTATATTGTTTATCAACTTCAAACTCATAACAATTCCTATTCTATTGGAACTATTCCCAGAAGACAAGTCACATAAGAACTCGTCATTTGTATTTTACATATTCATGGAATTCCCTTGCTGTACAAATATAAGAATAATCTATCAGGTCTCAGCTAATTTATACGGTGAAAGTTACCACATTTGCCATGATTTGTATACACAAATTCAGTTCATCCACTCGACTGTTAGAACGCCATAATGAAACTAGTTTTGGTCAGGTGGAAAACCTTGTGGACGAGGAAGATAGAAGGTAAGCGCAGCGGTCCGCATGTTTATCTTACTGTTACCAAGACTTGGTACCGCCTAAAACGTTTTCTCGGAACAGGTTGACGTATCATATGCAGGTTATTTCTCAATGGTCCTTACGAATCTATCCTCCATAACCCCCATCCTCATCAGTTCCGCAACCTTAAGGGATGACAACGCCAAAGGCCCTGCAGATGCCTTTGGCTACCTGATTACCTGGGCAACAATATCATCCAATAAGAACAGAACCACACCCACATACATCACGCCGTCATCATCAGCTCAAAGTTTGCTATTTCCGTCCAAGACAACAATCTTGCGAAAGAAATCGCCGGTATTTCTTAAAGAGAAAGTCTCCTGTGCCTTTTTCTCAGGCGTGTCCACATTCAATGCCGACTGGATATAAACTTTGTCATTGCTAACGTTGACCATAAAATCGATCTCGTATTGTTCGGATTCGTCAGGGGAGCCTACCGATGATGAAAGGACATCGACCAAAGCGCTCAGCATATTGTCGTTTCTCAGCTTGTAACGTTCCACGATGTCCTTGATATAGACATTCGTGAAGAGTCCTTGCAGATAATTATTTTTTTCCTTTTCATCCGGTTCAAGAACTGCCAGAGGCATTCCGTCATACATCATGTACTCCTCCAACGCATCGGCTTTCTCCATTCCTGCAACCGGCAGATATTCCGCAAATGACAGCGGATACACTTTTATTTCGGAGCCACGGTCACGAAAATTCGTAACAATATCCTTCGACAACATCTTGGAGTTAGAGCCGATCATATACAAATCTATGTTATAATCATGATGCGCTCCTTAATGATACTGATAATTCAGTTGTTTAACGCAACCGTTTTGTAAGTGAAAAGGTATTAGGACGAACAAATCGTGCTAATGTTTGCTTAATTTACTAATATTCAGCAGTTTACCTACTAATACTCTTCCTAATTAAAATAAAGACAAAAAATCATTATCTTCGCATTCAAATAAAGCAGATATGACAGAATACGAAAAGATGCTCGGCGGTGAGATTTATAACGCAGTGGATCCTTCTCTTCTGGAGGACCTGTATGCTTGTTCTGAACTATGTTGGGAATACAATCAGATAAGGCCTACAGACTTAAAGGCAAGGAATGAGAAACTGAAGCAGATCCTGGGGGAGGCCGATGACGATACATTCATAAACCCGCCATTCCATTGTGACTATGGGAAGCATATCAAGGTCGGCAAGAAATTCTTTGCTAACTTCAATTTCGTTGTTCTTGATGAGGCGCCTGTAACAATCGGCGATGATGTCTTCATTGGACCGAATGTAAGCATCTATACTGCCTGCCATAGCACTGACCCTGAGGAACGCAATACAAGACAGGAATGGGCCAAGCCAGTGACTATTGGTAATAACTGTTGGATAGGAGGCAGTGTGACAATTCTTCCTGGGGTGACGATTGGTGAAGGCAGCACAATCGGAGCAGGAAGCGTAGTCGTTAAAGACATCCCTTCCCACAGCGTCGCTGTAGGCAATCCTTGTGTCGTCATCAAACAACTCGAAGATTAACCACCAATTATCCCAAGCGGGTCTAACCATCGGAAATGAAAGGATAGTAAGGTGATGTAATATCACTGATTTACAGTCTATTAGGAATGAATGCCGATTTTTGATTGGTTCGTTATTCTTTCCTAAATTAGCGGATTGTTTACCCACTTTTGTCTCGTTTTTGTCCCTCGCTGTATTATCTTTGTATCGCAAGTTAAATGCTTGATAATCAGTGATAAAAGAATATATTAACATCAGAAAAGAAAGGAAATAAAATGGGACGAAAGAAGAAAGAAATCCGTTTGAAGGAGCCTGTGCGCATCCGAGAAAAGAAGATAGCAGGTGGCAACATCAGCCTCTATCTTGACATTTACCAGAAGGGATTGAGAAAGAAAGAGACGTTGAAACTCTATCTTGTGCCAGAAATCAACGCTGCAACCAAGTTGCAAAACGCCAATACAAGAAAGTTGGCAGAGCAAATCAAGGCGCAGCGCATTCTTGACATCCAGAGAGAGGGTCTTGTGGATTGGGACAAGGTGAAGAAGTCACGCATGACACTTACCAAGTGGATGGATGACTTTGTGAAGTACAATGCCGAGTTGTCTGAGTCTTCCATGAAGACCAAGCGAAACACTCATGCTCGCATTGACCAATACCTATTACATATAGGCAAGCCGGAGTTTCTGTTGAAAGATGTGGATAAGGAGTTTTGCAAAGGCTTCATTGCTTTTTTGAAGACTTGCACCTACAATGATGGAAAGAAACAACTCAGCACCACCACTTGCCGTATGTTCGTCAACTATTTCGGCTCGTCATTGGCAAAGGCAGTAAGGGACGGACTGATTGAGCAAAATCCATTCTTGCTGTTGGAGGCAAAGGAGAAGCCACAGAAGCGAGTGGCTGAGCGTGAGTTTCTGACGATAGAGGAAATAAAGAAGGTGATGAACACACCATGCCGTTATGAACTGGTGAAGAAAGCCTTTCTATTCTCCTGTTTCACCGGTCTGCGATATAGCGACATGAAAGCCTTGAACTGGAGTGAAATCCACAAGGCTGCTGACGGCAAGACAGAATACATCGACCATATCCAAGTCAAGACCAAGGATAGAGTAACCATCCCCTTGTCGGAAGAAACAAAGAAGTGGATGCCTAAAAGAGAAGAAGGCATAGACAACATCTTCCACAATTTGACAATCACATCTACAACTGTAGAAGTGGTGCTGAAAGAATGGATGGAGGCAGCAGGAATAACCAAGCATATAACCTACCATTGCTCACGACATACGGCGGCAACTATGCTCCTGACCCTTGGTGCAAGTATCTATGTAGTAAGTAAGATACTTGGACACAAGAGCATCAAGATGACGGAGATTTACGCCAAGATTGTTGACAAGAAGAAGTTGGAAACCGTGAACCTCGTGAACGGAATGTTTGACCAAATACCAGTAATACAATGAAGATAGAAATCAAGGAACGTAAGCTGACGGAAGGCAAAAAAACCTTATATCTGGAATACTATGAGAGTGGCTACCGTAAGAGAGAAAACTTGCACCTCTATCTCTTGCCCGATGATGCCGTTGGTGCTGCAAAGCACAATCGGCTTACATACAACAAGGCTATGGAGATACGAGCAGAGCGCATCCTCACCCCTCCTGTATTGGAGAAAGAGAATGCCAAAAGCGAAGAACAAGGCAACGGCTTGACTTGGCTGCAATGGTGCGATGACTATATCAAATGGTCTGTTGATTGTGGCAACTGCAAGAAGATGATAGGTCATAAGAATGTTGTCCGCAAGCGTATCGCCACTTATTTACAGAGAGTAGATAAGAAAGACATCCTTCTGAAAGATGTCAGTAAAGATGAAATTTGCGGTCTTTTTGATTATATGCGCAACAAGTATCGCAACAAACGACAAATCAAGACAAACGGAGGACGGTTGTCCGCTTACTCATTATTGCTGTTTGAGGAAACCATAAAGGCGATATTCAACAAGGCATTGCGAGAAGGTCTGATAACATACAACCCTGTGCATAGCCTTAACAAGTTGGAACGCTTCCATGCTCCCGACAAGCACAGAGAGTATCTTACACCCGAAGAACTCACACGCTTCTTGGCGGTAGAGGCAGAATGTGAGAATGAACGAACCGTACAACTGGCATTTGGCTTGTCATCCATGACTGCCCTTCGCCTTGGCGATATGCAGCATCTAAGGTGGTGTGATATTAAAATGATAGATGGCGTGCCGACAATCAGCATCATACAGCGAAAGACAAAGCGTCCAGCCATTATTCCGCTCAATGAAATGGCGCAATCGCTGTTGCCACCTCGGACGGATGACAATCCGGAAAGTCTTGTGTTTCACCTTGTCAAGAAGTCGGACAACGTATCGAAATACGTAAGAAGACTTAAAGAAAAGGCTGGCATAGAAAAGGATTTGACCTACCATTGCTCACGGCATACGACAGCATCGTTGGCTATCTCAGCAGGAGCAGACATATCAGCAGTGAAGGATGTTTTGGGACATGGAAGCATCACTTCAACCGAAGTTTATGCAAAAGTGGCTCTTGAAAAGAAGATAGAGGCGGTCAATCTGTTTAATGGCGTATTTGATTGAGACATACAGCAGAGTGCGAACAAGGGGGAAGTCTTACTTCTTCCCTTTTGTTGGTAAATTGCCGTCAGGCTGTATTCAAAAAACGCTTGTGTTCAAATAAATCAGCAAGACTTATCTGAGCACAGGCATTTTCATGTTCAATTTAATCTTTGATAAAAATGACAACAGGAGTAATATACGCTCGTGTCTCCAGTATTGGTGACAGACAGAGCACGGAAAGACAGGTCAAGGACTTGTTGGAGTATGCAAAATATAAGGGTATCGAAGTCTGCAAGGTCTTTGAGGAACACATCTCTGGCGCAAAGAAGAATGATGAGCGTCCAGTGTTGTGTGAGGCAATGGAATACTGCAAGGCAAACCGCATTGGGATCCTACTTGTCAGTGAACTGTCAAGATTGGGTCGCAATGCGTTTGAGGTGCTTGCCTCTGTCAAGGAGCTCATTGACTGTGGCATCAACCTCTACATACAAAAGGAACAATTTACATTATTGGACGATGAAGGGCATCCGTCCCTCTTTGCTCCTATAATGATAGCCACGCTTTCGACCTGTGCGCAATTGGAACGTGATAATATCTCATTCCGATTGCAGTCAGGAAGGAAGCGGTATATAGAGAAAGGTGGAAAACTCGGACGCAATGTAGGCTCTGTAAAAACGGCAGAACAGATGAAAGCCGAATATAGGGAAGTAATAAGTCTGCTCCGCAAGGGATATTCCATTCGGGATGTGGCGAAGTTAAGTGGAAGGGCCGTGAGTACGGTGCAACGAGTTAAGCGATTAATAAAAGTACAATCACAGCAATAATACTATTGATTTTACGTTCTTTTCAAAGAAAGGGGTTGTGCAATAGTGGCTTAAAGGCTAAAAGCACTACCTTTGCATATAACAATAAATAACAACACGTTTAAGGTCACAAATTGTGATCTCAAAAATAAAGATAGAAATATGGCAGATAATATAGAACATCAAGATAAAGGAGAACTGGTCGCAAATTGTGACCAGTTACAAAATGATGAAGTCGTAGTTACCACTCCTGTAGAAAGTCGAATAATGTCTATTCGTGGAAAGCAGATTATGATAGACAGAGACTTGGCTGAACTTTATGGAGTGGAAACTAAAAGATTAAACGAGGCTGTAAAACGTAATATAGAACGTTTCCCTGAGCGTTTCCGTTTTCAACTGACTAAGGAGGAAATGGCTGAACTGGTCGCAAATTGCGACCGGTTCAATAGTTTGAAGCACTCAACAGTTCGTTCATATGCTTTCACGGAGCAGGGAGTGGCTATGCTCTCCACTGTTCTTAGAAGTGAAACCGCAATTCGTGTAAGCATACGAATTATGGATGCATTTGTTGCAATGAGACGCTTCATGGTGACAAATGCAGAAGTTTTCCAACGTCTTTCAACAATGGAGTACCATCAACTGGAAATGCAACAACATCAGCAAGAAACAGACAAACGTATAGACGAGGTGTTCCGCAGATTGGACGAGGGCAATGCAAAGCCGAAGCAGGGTGTGTTCTACAACGGGCAAATTTATGATGCCTATACTTTCGTGTCCGACTTGATTAAGAGTGCGAAGAAACGTATTGTCCTTATCGATAACTATGTTGACGAGACTGTACTGACATTGCTCGATAAAAGAGATAATAACGTGTCTGCAATCATCTACACTCAGCAGATAAGCCGTCAGTTCCAACTCGATATAGACCGTCATAATGCTCAATATGCACCGATTGATGTTGAAACATTTCGTTTATCACATGACCGCTTCCTTTGTATAGACGATGATGTGTATCATATAGGTGCATCCATAAAGGACTTGGGCAAGAAGTGGTTTGGTTTCTCTAAGATGGAGATACTTACACCAGATGAATTGGTGGAACGAATCAATAGAGGATAATACATACAAATTTCAAGAAAAAGAACTTAATACATAAATATAAAGTAAGCAATGAAAAGGATTTGGATTTTTTTGATGGCGATGCTCAGCATCGTTTCTTTTACAGGTTGTGATATGACTGAGGAACCTAGCGGACCAGTTACTGTTATTGACTATGAGTTCGATAGGACTTATATTATTAACAACGATGGATGCTGTGTGTTTAAAGGATTAAAGCCCGTAAATGCTGCTGACATTGAAAATAAGGTAAAGGGCTATGGATGGAAAGTCATAGGCATGTATAAAGTGCAGGATAACGGCAGACTTTCACAAACAGACTACCGCAAGACAGTCGATAACTGCGGATATGTAGATTATTGGTTTGAGTCAGACGGTCAGCTGATAGGTTTCCACCATGGCGATACCGATGGTAAGTCATATAACAAGACAGAATGGTTTTATGATGCTGTGTCAGGATTCATCATGCGCGGTTCGGCAAGTCAAAGTATGCAAAACCGCTATATGCAAGTTTTACTCCTCACAAAAACAGAATCAAATTATTTGCAAATGCACACTTTGCAGAAACTGGGCGATGCAACCGATGAGAATGGAAATCTGAAACCATTCTACGGCATGGTGGTTTATCAGCGCATGACGGACAACGAACTTGAGGCAACCAAGAAAGCTTATGGTTACGATGCAAACGTAAACTATACGATAGACTCTGAACATAACAATAATAATATTGTCTCGCCGTTATATAAGAAAAACAATAGTAATGAAAAAGATATCAATGGTCATTGTGGCTATTTCAGTCATGATTAGTTTAAGCGGATGCCATGAGGATCCTACTTATGTAGATTCTTACTTCCAGCGTCAAAGTGTAATTGAGGAGCTGAGTAATGAGCTTAAAGGACAATACAGCAGTATATTCATTCCTGTAATCTATAATGCATCGCAAGAACAGATGGATTATAAAAGTTTATGGAAGGGTGAGGTCACAGAAAATGGTCAACCTATCATCCACTACACTTTTGGAGGGTACGAAAACCGGACTGTCACCTTACAGCAAGTCCCAATCAGCTGGATAAGTTTTGTCATAAAAGATACTAAATTGGCAGAAGCAGTTAAGCTGTTGCCCAATTATGATATTTCGATACCTTATTCTTTTGCAAGCTCAGACGAAGAAACAGGAGAAGCGAGCAAAATGGGGAAAATCATATATAGCGATAGCAAAGTACCTGTGACACTGAACTATGGCGGAAAGCAGCATCTTGTGCTTTTCAACTTTAAATGTCCTTCGCAATTTGTTTTTGATGCAGACAAGCGTCCTATCTCTCCAGGAAGGATCCAACTGGAACTCAAATCTATTATTGTTGACAATGTAATTGTCCAAGAAATTGATGGCTATTCAGGAGAAGAGTTCTTTCTTAGTATTATGGGCAAAACAGATCCAATCTCGAAATGAAAGAGACGAACGTTGTCTGTTACGTTATTTTCATGCAAAAGTTTTGGTAATAGTAGTTAAAGGTATTGTCTTTTAAGTACAGAAGAAGGCATATTGATTATACGTATAAAAACAATAAAAAATTAATAGATGAAAGCATTGTTAGTCATCATAATGAGTTTGTGCCTACACGTAACTTATGCACAGAAACCAGATACAACTAAAACTTTTATTCAAGGCAAAGAACTTGGTGAAGTTGTTGTAAAGTCATCTTATCTTACAAGAGAAGGTGATCATATCCTTGCTATTCCTACAAAAGAGCAACGTAAACATGCTGTAACTGGTTATGATCTGTTGAGCAATCTCATGATTCCGGGAGTGTCTGTCGAGCGTTCGACTGGAAGTGTGACAACTCCCAATGGGGCTGCGACTCTCTATATAGATGGGCGTGAAGTTGATTTTCGAGAGGTACAGTCTTTAAGACCGAAGGACGTTTCTCGAGTGGAATATTTTGATGTGCCGAATGGTAAATATGCAAAAGATGCATATGCTATAAACATAATAATGAAGCCACTCAACAATGGTGGCTACACGCAACTTGATGCGTCTCAGCATGTAGGCTATCTCTATGGTGATTACAATCTTATTTCGAAATTTGTCACAGGAACCAAAAGTTTGAACCTTTGGGCTGGATATTCTTTGGAAAATCCAAAATCGTCTATGGACGAGAATGAGACTTTTATTTTCCCTGATTATCAACTGAATAGACTGCAGCATTACAATAATGCTGACAATAGGCAAACGGAAGAATATGTACAGGCATCAATCAGCAACCGAGGAAGAAAATATATTTGGATGCTTAGAGGTGGTATGGCATGGAATGCCTCAAAAAACGGTGTCAATAATGGTATGACGGAGTATTGGAAAACTGCTGCTGCAATCAAGAACGGTAGCATTTTGGACATTAACACTAGAAACAAATCTTATCGTCCAAGTGTCTATTTTTACGGATTGCACACATTTTCTAACACAAAATCGTTGGATTATGTTTTTGATGGATATTATTCTCGAAACGATTATGACCGTCTCTATAACGATGATAATGTGTCTTTTCGTTCACTTGTCAAGGAAGATTATTATTACATCAAAGCGAATGCAAACTATTCTATGGCGTTCAGTCATAGAAATAGATTGGCTTTCAGTTTATACGAGTTCATGAGAATTAGTGATTCCGAATACATTGGGACTTCTGCATATAATCAAAATTTGCATTCGTCCGAGACAATCCTTTTTGCAGACTATTCACAACGTTTAGGGCGTTTTTTCTTTGATATTAATCCTGGACTGTCATTTCTAACATATCGTTTGGAGGGGATGAAGTCTATCAATCATCTTACACCGAGACTTCAGGCAAGAGCTACATATAAGATAGATAAAGTACAGCAACTTCAATTTATGTTCGCTTTGGGAAACACCTATCCGAGAATAAATACGATTAACAATGTAGAACAGCAGATAGATCCTATCATCATTCTCAAAGGTAATTCTAACATGGATAATTCAATTCTTTTGAATCCGCGATTAAGCCATACCTTGAACCTTAACAAATTCGCTTTGCAAACGGGAGTGTCATACTTCTACCAAAATCATTCGATTATTTCGGATTACTATATTCGAAACGGGCATCTTATTAGCACTTTTAGAGATGACTGTATCTATCATCGTCCCAGTGCAGATATGTCTATAACCTATAAACCTTCTGGTACACTTAATATGAAGTTATCCGGTCAATGGGTTGAACATTTAGTTCGAGGAGGAGCTGAGCATCGTAATTTGTCTGCATTCTCTGGGACTGCTATGATTAACTACTATGTTGGGGAATTTTCTTTTGGTGCATCCATAGCGACACCTTCAAGAAATTTGATAGACAGCCAGATTAACAGAAAGACATTTTGGCGGTATCAACTATCGGCAATGTGGAATCATGGAAATTGGGCTGTCGAAGCTAATGCAAACAATTTGTTCATGATGAAGAATAACATTGTAGATGAATTATCTGCATCATATTATTCCTTCAAGCAAATAGATCAAAGTCGTAGTTATAATCAGTATGCAAATTTGAAAATTGTTTATAGTTTTGACTATGGCAAGAAGACATCAAAGTCACCAGATTACAAACATCAAAATAGTGAAAGTGCAATCTTAAAATAAGAAGGCAAAGACATAATCAAGTCATTGGTAACATGTTCATGCGAAATGCAAATTAAAAATTGCATTCAAACAGACAATTATAATTATATTTTCACACATATATAAACATTAAAAATTACGAATTATGAAAAAAATCAAAACAAGAATCGGAATTTTCTTCATTTTGTTAACAGTATTTGCAATGTTTGCAAGCTGTTTAAATGATGACGATGAACCCAAAGACAAGCAGAAGACTGTAACACTATATGTTTCTGCCACAACAGGAGAATGTACCGGTTTGACGGGTACACCACACGAATGTATGTTGATAAAAGAAAAGGGAGAAAAGACTTGGGAGCCATGCGAGTTCAACGGAATTGAAGGCTTTACATACGAGAAAGGATACGAGTACGAACTTTTGGCTACGAAGACCATATATGCCAATCCACCAGCAGATGGATCAAGCTATGACTATACTCTTATAAAAGTGGTGTCAAAAATGGCAAAGGGAAATGAGTAGTAGAGAGTTTTGATTCTATCAAATCAAACAATGAAAAATAAAACATCTATAATGATTGTAGTTTGGGAAATAGCGGTATTATGTACACTATTCTTGAGTTCATGCAAGCGACCAGAGGTCTTAGACAATAGTACTCTTGTAAATAGCGCAAGAAACGTGGCTTTGACCTTTGGTCCTGCGTATGTTCCATTTTTCAAAGAAGCTAACGTATCGGATGTTCAAGTTTTCAAAAAGGAGGATTACGGAGACAGCTTTTCTGAAATCCAAAAACAATTTGGAAGAAAGTACTATACTATTACCTTTACATATGATAGTACTGACGTTAAATTTGATTTTGGATTTGCAGCAAGAGTCAGAATATGGAAAGATACAGGAGAACCATTGGATGTAATATTCGGTAATGGTTGGGGAAGAAATTTTCTATTTAAAACCTTTGTAGAGCAAACCAATCACTCACCAGAGGACTATGAGAAAGTGGCTTCTGACTCTATTGTTAAAGTACCATTGCAAACTGTACATGAACCAGAGAACATTTGGAATTCCAATGCTGACAACAAACAAGACAGCCTATCAACGAGAGACTTTCTAACAAATACAGAGAAAGAGAAAATAAAAGAATTGGCTTCACAAGTTCCAGACAGCATAAGAAATCGTTTTGCAGTTTTAGTGGATAAATGGAATTTTGCAATAGACCATAATCCTAAGACACTATACAGTGCAAGCATACATTCATATGCAAAATTGCCTGAGTTCATTCCTCTCAAATCAATGGGAAAACAAATAGTTCCACTAATTATGGAACGAATGATAAACTCTTCCGATTTTTATTTTCTTGTTCTTTATGAAGCTGTTCTGGAAGGAAATGAAACGAAAGACGATTCTAAGTTTTGCGAAAGCGAACAAATCAGAGCTATAAGGTGTGTTAAAAAATGGCTGGAAAAACAATAATGGGCAATTTCTTCTTCATAGCTATCATAAAGAAAAAGTGTCCGCGATGTCAGACGGGTGGCATTACGGACACTTTTTATTGGAACATTTGTGGGTAGACAACCACCTGAGACCTGTTGTTTATATCAATATTATCCCATATTATTTGGCTACTTGTCTATGTAAGATGCTACAAAATAGACAATCGAAATGACCGTATAAAGGAAACATGGTAAGAAAATCCAAAGCAAAGTCTTTACCCAACCATTTGACAACCACACACCTTCATTCCTTGACATCATATTAGACATATCATAGAAATGGCGAGTGAGGATTTCCTTATTCGCCTTTCGGTGGTCTTCAAGAAGTTTGGACTCATCCTCAATGAGTTTCTTCCTGTTGTTGATTGCCTGTTCCATATCGGCATCATCAACCTTAGCTTTGACAGTTATGTCTTTTACTTTGCCGATGTAGGCTTCAATAGCTTTGGTGACAGTATTCGCTTTATCTGAGGCTTCACTCAATTTGTCTTTTGCTTCATGTATGGAAGCAGTAGCCATTTCAACGCCACTTTTTGCCAAAGTCAAACTATTGCCAGCATCCTTGTAGGCTTGAAGCTGTTGGTCAAACTTGTCCGATGCCTTGTCTGTTTCGATATTCTTGTCAATCGTATTCTCGAAAGATCCGAAATCCATATCTGAGATTTTACTTTTACCTATTGGCATAATATCAGTCCTGTTGGTTGAACATTCGGTTATCTGCCATACCCTTGCTTCTTGCGAGGTCTGCACAGTCGATTAGCCATCATAGCGCAGCGATACGCCCAAGACAGTTCATCCTCGTCCTTGTCACGTCCCCAACCTGAGGTTGCACCACCTCCACCACCGCCAGACTGGGCGGCAATGGTTGTGGCAGCATCAATGTATTCAGCAAAGAGAAAAATGGCGGTCTTCTGCACGTCGCCAATCTTGGCAAACACATTGTCGGCATCCAAAGCTATATTCTTGTCGATGACATCCAGACAATTCTCAGGAATATCAACAGGATAATGATGAAACTCATCCGTATAAAAGTCGAAGTGACGTATCTTTGGAGTGTTGTCCGCAGTAGGCATGGGTTTGGGTACAGTCATAATCTTTGGCTTTTGGGTATTCTTTGTTGGAGTTGAAACTGGTTTCTCCAATTCTTGATGATGCAGTTTTGCCCAAGTGCCTTCAATCTTTGAGGGCATCAGACAACGACCTTTGCCAAGTTCCGAGGACTTATAAATGGAATTGCCTCGTTTAATGGCATATCCACGCACTTGTCCTTTGCTGTCGGATTGTAGTTTGACATCATACCCCATTTGCGTGAGGCATTTTGTGTATAGTCCCCAATCAAAGTATGGCATCTTAGCCAAAACGGAAAGACAATCATTGGTTATCGCTTCCTTATTTTGGCGGCTCACCTCTTGTGCATCTTTCCAACCACGCTGTTGCCCAACCTTGGCGGCAGCAGCCATCGCTCTCTCGTAGATATAATGGGCATCATTCACGTTGCCCCTCATGTCTATGCGGTTCGCATCAATGTGAAGGTGCATAATGCCACTCTTGCTGTCATGATGGAGTGCAACTACATACTGGCTGTCTTTGAGGTTGGTTGCCTTTGCACTCTTGCGCTTCGACTTGGCTGAAAGGTCAACCGCATCAAACTCACGGATAAAGTCATCCGCCAACCTCTGCCATTCCTCCATCGTCCAACCTTGCGTTTCCTCCGAGGTTGGGGAAACCTCAATGCGTATCATGTTACGTTTGAGCGGATGATAACGGTTCAACTTGTCCTCAAACTTCTTCTGCAAGGCAAGCATTCTTGCCCACATTGCCGTTGGGGAAATATCATCGGGCAAGAGATTGGTCTTTACTATCTCCGCCTTGTCCTTATCCACTGAGTAACGTATGGCATTTGCGCCATGACTTATTACCTTTGCTTTTGCTATCATATATGTCGTATGTTCTATTGTGTTAAGTATTTCTCTATCTCAATCATGCGGTTCAAGATAACCTCTGCACTTGTTCTCCATCGTTTCATGAAGATTTCACTGCGGAGAATGTTCTCACGTTCCGTTAGCGGACGACCTTTGAGGAAGCCGAATAATTTCTGTATATCACCCCTGGCATCCGATAGGCTGTTCAAAGCCTCCATTTCTTTGTCAGTCAAGCGTTGTTTGGGATATTTGCCCTCCAACCGCTTGCGTGCGTATGCGCTTGTGGTCAGTCCGCAAAGAGCAGCATATTCCGCTATCTCCTTATGAAGCTGTGGCGTAAGCCTTACTATCAGGCGACTCGTGTATTTCGGTGCTTCCTTTTCTATATTTTTCTTATTCATACCAAGTATTGCTTCTATAAAAGTGTGTAACCCAATGCGAGCTTGCGAGCGTTCAAGAAGTCCATTGGCATACGGACAAACGAAGTGCGTTTGTATGACATTGGTATTTCTTGCATAGCACTGCTATCAGAGTTTACGCACAAGCACGCTATGCACTGCGGTTGCACCAATTCACAGACTTGTTGTATAACGGTTCTCAAATTACCCAAGCAACAGCAATTGTGGGGCATCCTCAGCTTCCATCTGTTCTTTGAAGAATTGCCTTCTGGCTTCTGCCTCCAGTTCCATGTCTGAGACGCTTGGCGGTGGAACATCTTCCTCCTCGCCATTATCGCCATTTCCTGAAGTTAGGGAAGAAAAGGAACTGTTGGCAAGTTGTGTTGGAGGAGTACCGCCATTTTTGATGGGTGGATCCTCCTTGTTAGGGAATGCGGTTGTGGAAGTCATAGTATTAGACTTGCCGGAACAGTCTCTTTGGTTGATGGGAACATAGTGAGGATTGACATATTTCTTGCCGTCAACAATCCATGCTGAAATGCATAGCAATGTGTGAACACTTCCTCGTCTTGTCTGTACAGAAGAAAGGATGCCCAATTTGTTCATGTGGTCAAGCATCTTGGAGACGGTTTTTCGGTCACACTTCCATAGTTTGGATAGAGCCACCTCTGACATGTTCATCTCCCATAATGCGGTTGTGGATTCCCCAACCTCATTTGAGGTTTCAATCTGTCGTGTCACAATCTGAATGAGTTGATAAAGGCATGAAAGGCGATTGATGCCAGCCGTGCCACCCATCAGATAGTTTACTTGTTCATTACTCAGGATAATGCTGTTGAAAATATTACTGTTCATCGTTGTTCTATTATTGTTGTGTAAATCTTTTCTTGCTGTTATGCGGAAAACTCTCTGCCGTCAAAAGAGAAACTATCGCCTCATACCGAAGCCTCTCTCTGGCATATAATACTCCTTGTCGTATGCGATATGGTCAAGCACACGTTGCAGTCGGTCAAGTAGGGGACTGTCAAGCACTTGTATGGCATTGATGGTAATTTTCTGTGATGCAATTCTTCGATGCTCACAGTTTCTTTCAGACATGGTTCCGTCACCGTCAGCATAGACCGAATGAAGATAGGTATTGACTGCTTCCGTCTGTTCCTTGCTTGGGTAAGCAGCAGGAAAGCGGTCGGAAATGTAGTCTACCATATTGCTGACCGCATTAGCCAACAGAGGGTCACGTTTTTGCAGACTGTTTACAAGTTCATCTTTCGTCATGATGCTATGGTCTATTGTTCATTTCATTCAGACGGTTTGCAGCTTCCAGTCTTATCTCCTCCTCCGACATGGCTCTTGCTCCTCGTACCCAGTCAAGCAAGGCTTTCTTCTCAAAGAAGATGAGCTTGCCAGCAGGCTTGAAGTACGGCAACTGGTTAAGATGAGTCATCTTGTAGAGCGTGCTCTTGGCAATGCCGAGAAAGGCGGAAGCCTCTTCAAGGTTCAACACCTCCTTTGTCATGTAGCAAAGGTTCTCCAACTTGTTCACTCTCGACTGAAGCTCCACTATCTTGCGCTCATGGTCGAGGTTCATCTTTAATGCGTTCTTTTCTGTCATGAATCTGATATTTTGTTTATTTCGTTATCGATTTCGGCTGCAAAGGTATATTGTTGCCAATGATATTCAAGCAGCCGTTATGGTTTATTAAAAGTGCTGATTTTCAATTCTTTGGTTCTATTTTACCATGCTGTAATGTGGTAGATTGGTCGGACACTCACTTGAAATTCAGCATCTTCAAATGTCTATCGTTCAAACATTCACCAAACCAAGGATTGGACAATAAGGGTGGCAAATCTTTGGTTCTATTGCCAGTTCTCGTTTTTGAAAATGTCCATCAGAGTGCAAAACAAAATTTAACACCCGATTTTCGCAAGTCATGCTGTTTGAGGTCAAAATCGCTTGCAATAACCACATTTGGAGTACAATGGTAGGAAAATGAGTTGTGAATGAGAGAAATAGGGATTTCCCCTCGTTTTTCAAGGGACAAATTTGTACCTTTGCAAACGAAACAGAGGTATTCCACAATGGATATTTCGGGCAAAGTGTTCTTGACTTTATTTTTCCGTGGTTTTGTCCCGTTTTTGTCCCTCGCTGATTTTTGGTCACGAGACAAGAATTTATAAATAACTGATTTACAGCGATTAAAGTCATGTTTTGGAGAATTGGTAACGGCAACCACCAGTAACCACCAAAACGGGCCATATTCAGCGATGAGAAGAATAGCGTGGGAGAAGACCACAGTACGACACATGATTGAATTGTGGTGCCTTAAAAAGCACGAAAAACAAGAACTTTGTGAGGAGTGTCGGGAGCTGTTGATATACGCGACCACGAGGCTGGACAGGTGCAAGTTCGGTGACGGGAAGACCAAGTGTCATAAATGCCACGTCCATTGCTACCGTCCGGACATGCGAGAGAAGATACGCGAGGTGATGAGGTTCAGCGGTCCGAGAATGATGTTATATCATCCATTGGAGGCGTTGCGTTATATTTTGTCAAGATAAAAGCGACTGACATAATACTATTACTGACGAATTTATTAACTTTGGGAGAGAGAAATCATAACAATAACCACAATGAGAACAGTATCTTTGGCTATCTTATCTTCATTTATAGCAACATTTCTAATGGTTCAGAAAAAGAATCTTTCTGAGGCTGGAAGGCGAATAGACTTAGAAGGAATATGATTCTTACATTTAACAAGGAAATCAGCCGAAAAATTAGGTTCTCAATTCATTACGACCAAGAAATACTAAAGACCATTAATAATACACATTGACAATTCTATAAGTTTACGACATGAAAAAGTTATTGCTACTATTCGTAGTGCTATTCGGCACTCAATTATTCGCTCAAGAAACAACCGTATCAAGATTCAAACTGATACCGACTAAGAACATGTGGATATTCATCAAATTGGACACTGGAAACGGAAGGACCTGGTTGGTTCAGTATAGCACAAGTGAAGATAATCGTCTAGAAACATCTCTCTGCGATAAACCATTGGTTCTTGATCCGGTTCCACCTGCAGGGCGATTTGAGTTGTATCCAACGGAAAATACATACAACTTCATTCTTCTTGATAAAGACTTCGGAACCACATATCAGGTCCAGTGGGGAGTTGAATATAAAGACAGGCTTAGGCTACCTATAACTGGGGACAGTGACGTTGTATGGTCATGTGGATATACCCCTATGAAATATTTCGGAGAATGGAATTTTATTGGCATTGACGGCAAATGGCTTTCAAATGACTTTTTCAGCAGCGTGTCGAATTTCAACGAATATGGATTCGCGGTTGTCCAGCGTAAAGATGGAAAATACAACTTGCTTTCAACTAAGGGTAACATACAATTCCGCCAGTGGTATGATTACCTCAGCTCCATTTATTGGAAAGATGGCTATATGAACGTCAGATTAAACGGTAAAGAGAATCTAATAAATACTCAAGAGCATACTCGTTTTACCACATGGTATGATAGCGTTATGGCAACGTATGATGATGGCCACACCATAGTTAGGAAGGATGGTAAAACAAACTGTTTGGACAAATTCGGCAAACCATTCTGTCCTGAATGGTACGACAGATTCAGTTTCTATGGTCAGCAGGCCCTTGTGCGTAAGGGCAATAAAGAGAATGTAATTGAAGTAGGTGGTCGAGTGATTGGAAAAGAATGGTATGACTTATATTTTGCACCTTCTGATGGCTTTTGTCTGGTTAAGAACAACGACTCCTATAACTACGTCAACTTGACATCCGGGAGTCTGCTTCTATCAGAGTGGTGCGACGATGCGGAGTTCTTTAAGGACGGGTTTGGAAAAATCAAGAAAGGAGAGGACTGGTATAAGGTTGACAAGACAGGCGAGATTACCAAAGTGGAGACAGAGTAACTTGAAAGGTCTATCAAATAATGGCAAAGCTTCTAAAAAAACTCGTCTCGATGAGATCGAGGGGTTGATAGCGCTTGTCAATGAAGCAAATAGAGAAAGTAACATTTAATACGAAACAACACATGGTGGATAAGGGTATAGAAACATTTATCGATGAGATAAAACAAATAATTGACGACTCGCGCTCAAAAGCTATGCGAAGCGTCGACTTCTGCCGAGTGCAGATGTACTGGGCTATCGGTAAGCGCATCTCAGAAAGGGAACAGCAGGGCAAGGAACGCGCGGACTATGGCAAGTACATCATCCGTAATTTGTCGAAAGAAATTGAGCCTCTGTATGGCAGTGGATTCGGAGTGAGGCAACTGGAATTGAGCCGTCAGTTTTACCGTACTTACCCGAATGCGAATACACTGTGTTCGCAATTGAACTGGTCGCAGTATAAACTGCTTATAGCCATTCCTGATCCTGAAAAACGAGAATACTATCAGTTGGAGGCGGTAAATGAGTGCTGGTCCAAGCGTCAGCTTGAGCGTCAAATCAACTCTATGCTCTACGAGCGTCTTCTGCTGAGCAACGACAAGGAGGCGGTCCTCGCTGTCGCCCGCAATGAGCGAGTGCCCGAATCCCCGCAAGAGATCATAAAGGATCCTATGGTACTCGAGTTTCTTGGACTGGAACGCAAGGCAGCGTACTACGAAAAAGATCTGGAAAGTGCCATTATCTCGCATATCGCCGATTTCCTTCTGGAGATGGGTAAGGGGTTCTCTTTTGTTGCTAGGCAAAAGAGACTTCTAGTGGAGGATGACGAGTACTTCGCCGATCTCGTGTTCTACAACCGTCTGCTGCGCTCGTTCGTGGTGATTGAGATTAAAAATCATAAGTTGACACACCAGGATCTCGGGCAGCTTCAACTTTATGTCAACTACTACGACCGGTACGAGAAGCAGCCAGACGAGAATCCTACCATAGGCATACTACTCTGCACCGAGAAGAATGACACGGCGGTGCGTCTTACACTGCCGGCGGACAACAAGACCATACTTTCGAGCAAGTATCAGCTGTTTCTCCCGACGGAGGAGCAGCTTCGGGCGGAGGTTGAAAAACAGAAACTGATCTTCCTGCAGCAGCACGAGGATCAAAACAGGGAGGAGGAATAGAATATGAATACACCAAAGATATGATTCAAAGGTAAGCATTCGGTGAACTCCGTCTTTTCCGCATAACTCCTCCGGAGTAACTTTGCGGGTCAAAAAAAGGAACCGTTTGGTCTCTCAGCATCAGCCCTCTGATATACGATTTCAGCGGCCTATGGTGCGTGACAGCAATACGCATCATATTCTGCACCATTTTGAAAAACAGCTTTGTGCTATCCGATTTTGCATCATAATCAGAACTGCATTCAGCATAGATGTCAGTAATCTTTTGATAATACCGTCCTTCGGAAGTTCTGATTTCTCTGATGCGTTCAAGCAAGTCATCAAAGTAGTCCTTGCCGAAATGACGTCCCTGCTTCAAACGTTCATCATCCAAAACGTATCCCCATTGAAAATAACCTCAATGCGGGCTTCACCTTGTGCGGTTTTATAAAACAAAACATTGGAATCGACCAAATTTCGAATCAGGTCTCCCATCGTAACAGTACTTGAGAAGAACTGCCTTGCCTGCAGCACCATAGGCTTTTTTTCTTAAGTACGATTTTAAGTACGATTCATATACCTCGATGTGCCACAGAATGCCGTAGAATGGGTATAAAAAATGAGCATCAGTACGTAAAAATCGTACTAATGCTCACCTAATTTACTGATTTTTAATGAATTAGCTTTTAATACTCCTCCTCGTTAAAGAAAAAGTCATCCTTGGTCGGGTAATCCGGCCAGATATCTTCTATGCTTTCATAGACCTCGCCATCATCTTCAAGTTCCTGGAGGTTTTCAATAACCTCTTCGGGAGCACCTGAGCGATTTGCGTAGTCGATAAGTTCATCCTTTGATGCAGGCCATGGAGCATCATCCAGGCTGCTTGCCAGTTCAAGTGTCCAATACATAATCTAATCTCCAAACTTAAATTTCTACATAAATGACCGTGCGGGAAAAAGCGCCCCACGATACGGGCGGCAAATATATATAAAAATTCCATATAATGAACATTTTTATGTAATTTTGTGCCCGTCGTCCGAAATTGGCGATTACCATAATCAAGAAAAAACTTCAAACGACATGGCATACAAGTCAGAAGACATATACGAAAAGGACACCACGGCGGAAATTGCCGTCCACGTGAAAGAAATTCTCAGACTGCTCGGAGAAGACACGGAGCGGGAAGGCCTCCTCAAGACACCGGAAAGGGTGGCCAAATCACTCCAATTCCTTACCAAGGGGTACTCCCAGAACGGCGAAGAGATAGTACGTTCAGCGATTTTCGATGAAGAATACCAGCAGATGGTTCTAGTTAAAGACATCGAGCTCTACTCAATGTGCGAACACCACATGCTCCCGTTCATCGGGAAAGCGCACATCGCGTACATTCCCAACGGCAAGATCACCGGCCTGAGCAAGATCGCAAGAGTCGTGGAAACATATGCAAGACGACTGCAAGTACAGGAAAGGCTTACCGTCGAGATACGTGACTGCATCCAGAACGCACTCCAGCCGCTCGGCGTCGCAGTCGTAATAGAAGCCTCGCATACATGCATGCAAATCAGAGGAGTACAGAAATCCAACGCCATTACCACGACCTCGGCTTTCTCCGGCGCGTTCCTCACTTCTGCCAGGACCAGAAACGAGTTCCTCAATCTGATCCGCGATGCCCGCTGACAATGCTGCTGTCATATTTGCGGTCCCATTCCTGGTAATATTCGATTTTGGGGTCCTCGAACAATGACATCTGCACAGCCGTCTCGCGCGTAAACTTGGAAACCCCGATACCCACCTGGCGTATCGGAGCCGAACCATCCCAGACCTCAGACAAAAGACGCCTCGCCTCATTCAGGACAAGAGCCGTAATATCCGTTGGCTGAGGAAGTTGGCATTGTTTCTGGGCGACACTGAAATCCGCAAACTTGATGAACATCGAGACACACGAGCACATGAAACCCTGCTTTCTGAGCCGATGCGCCACGACACACGCGACATTGAACATCTCCCGGTCCAGCTCCGAAGGATTCACGATATCACGCGCGAAAGTATGCTCCGCGCTGATGCTCTTCGCCTCCTGGACCTCCGTCTCGACAGGCTCGCCGTCACGCCCGTTCGCATGCTCATGCAGCTGCGCCGCGAAAGTTTTGCCCACTATTGTTGTCAATGCCTTCACTTGAACTTTCGCCAGGTCGCCGATCGTCCGGATGCCATGACCGGTCAATTTCTCACGGGTCCTCTTCCCAACCCAAAGCAAATCCCCCACAGGAAGAGGCCACATTTTCCCGGGCACTTCTTCCGACCATAAAGTATGGACCTTATCCGGTTTTTCGAAATCCGACGCCATCTTGGCCAGCAACTTGTTCGACCCCACACCGACATTGACAGTAAACCCCAGCTTTTCCCGGACCTCGTCCTTCAGACGGCAGGCGACCTCCGCAGGATCCTTACGATACACCCTGAAAGTCATGTCGATGAAGCACTCATCTATCGAAAACTTCTGAAGGACAGGCGAATACGAACGGCAAATATCCATAAAACTCTTGGAGCAATGCTTGTACCACGCCCAATCGCCGCGGACAATCACGAGATCTGGACATAACCGCAATGCCATACTTACCGGCATTGCCGTCTTTATTCCCAACTTCTTCGCAGGAATGGAAGCAGCCGTGACAATGCTTCTCCGGTCGGACGGGTCACCCGAAACGACAGCAGGGACGAGCCTGATATCAGACCCGCCCTCTGCCAGAATCTTGATTGCAATCCAGCTGAGAAACGCCGAATTCACATCAATATGAAAAATCACCCGTCTCATCCGAGAGACTGATTACCTGATCACCTCGGCCAAAGTATCCGCTGCAGCTTTGACCACATCGGCAGCTGCCTTGTGAAACGGCGAATGCAATCCGATGAATCCCAGATTATCAGTAAAATACAATACCGCGAAAGCAATTGCCAGCACGACAATAACCGTCGGGAGCCATATCTTCCATGCCGGAGTCTTCCTGCCGTAAGGATCGGCCAGCCTCAATTTCGGATACTTGGCCACATTGGTCAGCTTGCCACCGAAAAGGATATTGACCAGAACCTTGGAGTTGATAGCCCAACCGTTGGCATTCAAGATAGGGCCGAGATTGCGCTTGCGGAGACTCATCCATGCCAAGAAACATGAAGGACCGGAAATCACAAGCAGCATAAACACCAAAAGCAGGAAAAGTTTGAGCGGAGGTGTATTGCTCACACCTGAAATGACATCAGTAACAAAAGACCCGATATATCCCAATGCCATGCCGATGGCAGCAAAGATACCGGCGAACTTGGCAATGTCAAAAGGCTGTTTCTTATTGGCATCGGCAGCAGCATCTGCAGGGGCCACAGTCGCAGCACTCTGAACCTTGGCCTGAAGGTCAGCATTGATCTTGGCATCCTTTTCAGCAGCAGACTTATTGATAAGCCCTACACAAAATTCCCACGCCTTGCGATAAGGAGCCCAGAAGGCCTGTTTCACACTCACAGGATTATCCACGACCTTGGTAATCACGGCCTCCCAGGCATTGCCATGAAGGTCATAGAAAATGCCATTCTTTCCCGGACTCAAATCATCAATATCCCCATCGGTCATTACAGCCACCGCATCCATTGTCCTGCCAAGCTCCTTGGAAGTACACCTGAAATATACAAGGAAAATACCGCTGAGCTTGGCCATATCAGAATGTTTTGACATATCAGCAACCCTGATGCACAGGTCACAGCACCGCTGGTCAATGTAAAGCTGACCGAGCTCAAACATTGCCCTTATACCCGGAGCGCGCGAATAAAAATCAGTGAACAGCACGAAATTCTTCAGGAAACGATAAAAATCGCGATAATAACACATCAATTTTTTCACGTCATCGATGGAATCCGCTTCCGCCTTCACTGCCACATCACCAGCCACAAGCTCCTGCAGGTCAGCATGATAATTATCGGCCAGGACAACACGGATTCTGTCAATTCCAAGCGACTCCACCTCGCAGCCTTTCTTGTCCGCAAGCCAAGCAGCGTAAGCATTGAACTTGGCAGCCACCGAATCCCATTCAGCAGCGGTAACACCCTCACGGCCGTCAAATTCCGCTCCGAGCACGAGAGAATGAACCCTGTCGAACGCAGCTTGCCATGCAGGATTGATTGCATTGAACGGCAGCAATCCTGATGTAGAAGGCTTGGCAAGAGGACAATCAGCCACAGAAGCGATATCCGTCACGGAAACACTTACAGACTCTGCGACTACCGGATCGAAAGCCAGGAGCCTGCAACGCATGAAATAATCGGAAATCTTGTCTTTCAATGCATTATAAGCATCATAAGCAGCGCCGGTATTGTCACCATAAGGAAGCACCGTCTCATCCGCCTTGTCCTTCCACGCCGCATAATCGGCACACGCGGCATAAAACTTATCCAGAAGTTCGGCCGTCACGCCAGGCTCCCCGGATCTGTCCGTCACGGAACCGAAAGTCGCGATACAATCCGCAATCACCTGTTTATGAGCATCATCCTCCGCGGCAGAAACAGGTATGACCCCGTCCCCATTGAATCTGGTCCCATCGAAAATCGCCTTCGAATCAGAAGCATTGCCAATGCTGATTTCATCCTTGTCAATGCCGAGATTCGACAGAATCTGCTTCGCGGAGCCATACAGGCGTCTGCCCGCGTCCGTAGACACATCTATATTGCTCAGTTTCAGCACACTGTCCCCGTTCAGAATCGTGTCCTTGTCCTTGATGACGGAAGTCAGCCACTCGGCAGCTTGCACGACCTCCTTCACCATTATTTTTCCATCCTTGTCAGCATCAAGAAATTCCAGCGTCTGCCTGTCAAATTCCAGCCCGTCCACCGGACAACTCAGCACTGTCCACAGTTTCTGGTCAAGTTCTCCAAGATGGGCGATATCCTCTCCGGAACCGATTTTCACCCTGATTGCCCCACCTAGAGAGCAATATTGCCAATCATATTTAGAAGCCATTTGCCAATAAAAATTTTCCAAATATATAAAAATATTCGTTTTACAATGCGCGCCTGCGGCCGAAATCCCCCTTGAACAGGAATTTCAATGTCACCCCGACCGAATCCGGAAACAAGCTTCCGGCATCCGCATAAACACCGGCCATCGCCGACATATACGGCAGCAAGTCCCTGAAAGTCAGTTCCAATGCTCCCGAAACCTGGCGCGGGACGTCATCAAAAAACGCCAACCTCTGACCATAAGTTCCGTAATTGCGGCTATATGTCACCTTTATAATATAAGGTATCTTTCTGCAGACCATACCGCCCACACCGAAATTCCACGCCACTATCCGATTGTTGCAGACACCGGGAGTGATTCCGTTCTCCCCCACCGGCATCGGAGTAAAAAGAGGAAGCCCGACTACCTTTCCATTGTAAGTCCACCCGGACCTGTATTCCCCGTTATTGAAATAATCGTCACAGCCGCCGATCACATAACGCGTCTTTCCCGGATTTTTCTTCAATTCCTCGGGCGTCGCAGGCCTGTCATGCCGTGTCCCGGACTGCCATTTGGTATAGATGAACTCCAGCAGCAAGTCGCTCACCCACTTTTCCTTGTCATTGAAAGAGAAATGCAGCGTGTTCACACCGTCCGGAAAATTCTGGAAACCGACACCAGACCCGTCCTCGAACGGAATATCATGCTGGAAGGTCAATGTCCATTTCTCTTCCGCCCAATCCAGACGTACAAGCTCGCGTCCGAGATGGTTGCCCAATGCATTGATCTGGTCACTCTTGGAGGCGTCATCCCCGCCGCCGCTCCCGACCAAAATTTTCAGATAATCCGTAAAGGAATGAGGCTGAGGCCCATACAACGGCGAATCACCACCCCACTGCGCCCAATCCTCCAGACCTGCGGTCAATGTCAATTTCTTCGTCAATGCTACCCTGAAGTACAATGCCTGATTATGCAGAAGTGCATGTTTCACATACCGGTTGTCCCACATTCCGTAGTCACCGAAATCAAACCTGACCGCCAGAATGCCACGGGTTTTCGGAACCGCCATCCAGTCGGAATGAAGATTATATCCCGGGAAATTCATTGAATTGTCGGTGAACGTCAAATCTCCTCCTGTTATGGAGAGCCCTCCGAAATCCATTGCCCGGCGTTTGATTCCCAAATCCAGATTGAGATTTCTCCACCCGGCAGAAACATAGGCTTCCGGCAGGAATCCCCGGAAACCGGATTTCTTGGCGGTTCTCAATGGCATATAAGCCTCAGTTTCAGCCGAATAATAACCCGCAACAGCTAGCCCCGCAGAAAAGCGGAAATCATTGGCATTGAAAAAAGCAGAAGATGCACCGGCATTGACAGCCGCTCCCGGCGACGAGGGTAGAATCCCGCCTCGGTTGGTATAACTCCAGAACGGCATTGCGCATCGCCCGGCACCCATCAGATTCATCTCCGCGTACCACTCCCCTCTTACATCCGTATTACCGGCAAGAACCTGCAGCGGGAACAATAAGAATAATGTCAATGTCGGTTTAAGTAGTTTCATAATATACAATAGGACAAAATCGGCTCGTCCATCTCCGCAAATATCGCAAATATTTGTCAATATGAAAATTAATTCCTATATTTGCAGTCCTTTTGGCGGAATTTCTCCGTCGGAAGAATGTAAATTATTAACTATTATTACTTTAAGTATGAAACAGTACGAGACCGTTTTCATTGCAACTCCCGTTTTGTCTGAGGCTCAGATGAAGGAAGCGGTTGCCAAGTACGTAGACTACATCGTTAAACATGGCGGTGAAGTCGTGTACGAAGAGGACTGGGGACTGAAGCAGCTTGCTTACCCTATCCAGCACAAGACATCAGGATTCTATCACTTGATCGAGTTCAAGGCTAATCCTGAATTCATTGCCAAGCTCGAAACCCAGTATCACCGTGACGAGAGAATCATCAGATATCTCACCGTTGCACTTGACAAGGATGCTGCAGCTTACGCAGAGAAGAGAAGAGCTAACAAACAGGCAAAGGCTGCCGCTGCACCAGCTGCTGCTGAGTCTGAGAACTAATTTAAGGAGGTAGAACTATGGCACAGACAAACAATGCACAGCAGAATAACGAAATCCGTTATCTGAACCCTCCTGCAGTAGAGGTTAGAAAGAAAAAATACTGCCGCTTCAAGAGAGCAGGTATCAAATATGTAGATTACAAGGATCCTGAGTTCCTTAAGAAATTCCTGAACGAGCAGGGTAAGATTCTCCCTCGCCGTATCACCGGAACATCTCTCAAATTCCAGAGAAAAGTCGCTCAGGCAGTGAAGAGAGCCCGTTCACTCGCGCTTCTCCCGTATGTAACAGACCTTCTTAAATAATCAGGAGACAGGAATATGGAAATCATTTTGAAGAAAGAAGTGGCCAATCTCGGTCACGCAGATGATATCGTTAAGGTAAAAGCAGGTTACGCTCTTAACTATCTTATTCCTCAGGGATATGCAATCCTCGCTACTGAGTCTGCGAAGAAACAGCACGCTGAGACAGTTCGCCAGAGAGCTCATAAGGAGGCTAAACTCGTAGCTGACGCAGAGGCTCTTGCAGCTAAGATTGCAGCAGTATCAGTTAAGGTTTCTGCAAAGGTTAGCGAGAACGGCAAGATCTACGGTTCAATCACCGCTGCCCAGCTCGCAGAAGCACTTGTTGCTGCCGGTGTTGAGGTTGACAAGAAGGATATCACCATCCTTTCACCTGTCAAGGAACTCGGCGAGTACGAGGCTGAGGTAAAGTGCTACAAGAGTGTAAAGGGCACTTTCAAGTTCGAAGTTGTAGCTGAATAATCATCAGCAACATATACCACATCGAAAGGACTACCGGATGATCCGGCAGTCCTTTTTTTTGTAATGATTACTAACCAAAAACCCTATTCTCGGAGTTAATCTTTCGTCAAAAAGAAGAAAAAGATTAAAAAAAATTAGATTTTATTAGCGTTCTTGAAAAAAATGTAATATCTTGAGGCAAAAATTAAGCCTTACATCCGATGGATAACAAGACACAAACCACAGAAATCCCTCAGAAAGGGAACATTCTTGTCATTAACACGGGGTCCACGACCACGAAACTAGGTTATTTCTCTGACGGGACCCGAGTATTCGATACCAAACTGGAACATACGGCTGAAGATGTCGCCAAATACCCTTCAGTAATGGACCAGGCCGACATGAGACACCAGGCAATCAAGGATTTCATGGCTTCCAAGAACATTCCGCTGGAGGACGTCGACATCGTGATGGCCAGAGGCGGACTCATTGTTCCTGTCATCACAGGCGTCTACAATGTGAACCAGGACATGCGGGAAGTCTTGAAGAGCTGCCGCGACGGAAAACATGCATGCAACCTGAGCGCCATCCTTGCCGATGATGTTGCAGCTGAAATCAACCAGATCAGGGAGGAAAAACGTCTCACGCCACGTTTCGGCAAATGCGTCGCATACATTGCCGACCCTCCTATGGCAGATGAAATGCTGCCGGAGTGCAGGATGGGAGGAATTCCCGAATTCACCAGAAAAACTCTCTTCCACGCGCTCAACTCCAGGGCCATCGTGAGAAGATATCTCCGTGAGCACGGCCACAAGACCAATGATGTTACAGCCATCGTAGCCCACATGGGAGGCGGCGCCACGATTTCGCTCCACAGAAACGGAAAAGTAATCGACACCAACCATGGTCTCGGCGGCGACGGCCCCATCACCCCGGAAAGAGCAGGATGCTGCCCTCCTTTCGAGCTGATAGACATGTGTTTCAGCGGAAAATACACTAAAGAGGAAATCCAGAAGAAACTTATCGGAAGAGGCGGTGCGGTAGCATACTTCGGTACCAACAGCATGATCGAAGTGGAAAAATTGGCAAAAGAAGGAAATGAATTGGCGCAGACCTTCCTCAAGGCATACGTCTTGAATATATGCAAGTACATTGCCGCAATGGCGGCCACCGCAGACGGAAAGGTCGATGCCATCCTCCTTACGGGAGGCATTGCGCACAGCAAGGGACTCATGGACGCCATAACTGCAAAGGTCAAGTTCATCGCGCCGGTGGAGGTGTTCCCCGGAGAAGATGAAATCAACAGTCTTGCCGAAAACGGATATATGATTCTTTCCGGACAGACGAAGATTCATACTTATGACAAAGACAGGATTATTGAAGATTAATTAACATCATCATAATGAGTAATATAGATTGGAGCAAGCTGTCATTCAGCTATACTCAGACCAAAGCATTGGTCTACAGCCGTTGTATTGACGGAAAATGGGAATCTCCTGTCGTGACAGAGGATTTCAACATCGGTTTAAGCAGTTTCGCCGGAATTTTCCACTATGCCCCATCATGCTTTGAGGGACTGAAGGCATTCCGCGGAGCCGACGGCAAAATCAGACTTTTCCGTCCGGACCGCAACGCCAAGAGAATGGCAAGCAGTGCCGCATACCTTGACATGCCGGCACCGTCAGAGGAGCTGTTCATCGAGATGTGTGTCCGTTGCGTGAAGGAAAACATCGACTACCTTCCTCCTTATGAAGCAAGCGGCGCTTCCCTGTACCTCCGCCCTGTGCTTTTCGGCATCAATCCACAGCTCGGCATTCATTCCGCAAAGGATGTAATGTTCGCTGTAATGTGCTCACCTGTAGGCACATATTCAGGAGCCAAGAGCCTTACTCCAGGCAATGCGGTAATTTCCAGAAACTATGACCGCGCTGCCACATACGGTTCCGGATGCTACAAGATCGGCGGCAACTATGCCCAGTCACTGCACGCATACAACCTCGCGCACAACACCGGCTACCGTGAACTTCTGTTCCTGGATACCGCCACGAAGACCACTATCGAAGAGTTCGGTTCTTCCAATTTCTTCGCAATCAAAGGCAATACATACATCACACCACGTTCGAAGAGCATCCTGCCTTCAATCACCAACCTCAGCCTCCGTACAGTGGCTGCCGACATGGGACTGGATGTGGAAATCCGCCCGGTAAGAGTCGAGGAGCTCGCAGAAATGGACGAGGTCAACTCATGCGGTACGGCAGTTGTCATCACACCTATCAACTGCATTGATGACAAGCCGGCACTCGAATGCCCTGACGTTTCCCGCCGATATAGAATCCCATCCGGAGAAAACTGCGGCGCAACCAGCCGGAAGCTCTACGAACATATCATCGGCATACAGAAAGGATTGGAAGAAGACATCCACGACTGGTGCTTGTTCATCGACTAGGCAATGCAGGAATTAGAGACAATCGAAAAGATTCTTGCAGAAGGCAGGATCGATGAAGCTATCCGTCTGCTCGACGAATATATCACCTCGGCTCCGGAACCGTCGGACCGTGCCTATTACCTGCTCGGGAATGCCCACAGGAAGAGAGGCGACTGGCAACTGGCGATAAACAATTATCTGGAAGCCATGGCGATAAATCCGGAAAGCCCTGCGGCCAATGCATACGCGATAGCCAATGAGATTCTGGACTTCTACAATAAGGATATGTACAATCAATAAACACAAGGTATTATGGCTAAAATGAAAGGAGCGACCATAGTCGATACCGAGAGATGCAAAGGTTGTAATCTCTGCGTCGTCGCATGCCCGCTCAATGTCCTTGCTCTTACGACCAAGGAAGTGAACCGTAAGGGCTACAATTACGCCCATGAGGTTCTTGCTGACACCTGTACCGGCTGCGCTTCATGCGCTACAATATGCCCGGACGGGTGCATAACCGTTTACCGTCTTAAAACAGTCTAAACTATGGCAGATCAGGAAATCACATTGATGAAAGGCAATGAAGCCATTGCCCACGCAGCAATCCGCTGTGGTTGTGACGGTTACTTCGGTTACCCTATTACCCCTCAGTCTGAGGTTCTTGAAACTTTGGCCGTAGAAAAGCCTTGGGAGACTACCGGAATGGTAGTTTTGCAGGCTGAGAGTGAAGTTTCATCGATCAACATGGTCTATGGCGGCGCATGTACAGGAAAGAGAGTCATGACATCTTCTTCCAGCCCTGGTATCAGCTTGATGCAGGAAGGATTGTCCTACATGGCCGGTGCAGAACTTCCTGCCCTCATCGTAGATGTAATGCGCGGAGGTCCGGGACTCGGAACCATCCAGCCTAGCCAGGCAGATTATTTCCAGGCCTGCAAGGGCGGCGGACACGGCGACTATCATCTCATCGTGCTCGCTCCTGCTTCAGTTCAGGAAATGGCTGATTTCGTGGACCTTTCATTTGAACTGGCATTCCGCTACAGAAACCCTGCAATGATTCTTGCAGACGGTGCCATCGGACAGATGATGGAGAAAGTCGTCCTTCCTCCTTTCAAGCCTCGCCGCACCGAAGAAGAAATCATTAAAGAATGTCCATGGGCTACCACGGGACGTATGGGCAGAAAGCATCCGAACATCATAACTTCGCTTGAGCTCCGCTCAGAGGAAATGGAGGTCATCAATCTCCGCATCCAGAAGAAATACAAGGAGATAGAAGAAAAAGAGGTACGTTTCGAGGAATATCTTCTCGATGATGCGGAATACGCAATCGTCGCCTTCGGTTCTGCTGCCAGAATCGCGAAGAAGAGCATCGAGATTGCCCGCTCACAGGGCATCAAGGTCGGCCTTCTCCGTCCTATCACCCTCTGGCCGTTCCCTACCAAGGAAGTCCAGAAACTCGCCGGAAAGGTAAAAGGCATCCTTTCACTTGAAATCAATGCCGGACAGATGGTGGAGGATATCCGCCTCGCCGTAGAAGGCAAAGTTCCGGTTCAGCATTTCGGACGCCTCGGAGGTATCATTCCTGACCCTGACGAAGTCGTGGATGCGATCAAACGTCTTTTCTAATTCTGAAGACCATGACAAGAGAAGAAATAATCGAGCAAGGACAGGTTGTCTATAAGAAACCTACCTTATTGAATGACACTCCGATGCATTACTGCCCTGGCTGCAGCCACGGAGTCGTCCACAAGATAGTCGCAGAGGTAATCGAGGAGATGGGAATGACCGACAAGACGATCGCCATCTCACCGGTAGGCTGCGCAGTATTCGCCTACAAATACATTGACGTAGACTGGGAAGAGGCTGCCCACGGAAGAGCTCCTGCATTGGCCAGCGCCACGAAGAGACTTTGGCCGGACAGACTCGTGTTCACATACCAGGGTGACGGCGACCTCGCCTGCATCGGAACAGCGGAAACTATCCACGCGTTGAACAGAGGTGAAAACATCACTATCATTTTCATCAACAACGCTATCTACGGTATGACCGGCGGCCAGATGGCTCCTACTACCCTTCTCGGCATGAAGACAGCTACATGTCCTTATGGCCGCGAAGTGTCGCTTCATGGCTATCCGCTGAAAATCACAGAATTGGCAGCGAAACTGGAGGGGACATGCTACGTTACACGTCAGGCAGTCCATACAGTTGCCGCCATCAACCGCACCAAGAAAGCTATCAGAAAGGCATTCGAATATTCCATGCAGGGAAAGGGTTCGAACCTCGTAGAGGTCGTATCGACTTGTAATTCAGGATGGAAGATGACCCCGGAGAAAGCCAACAAGTGGATGGAAGAGAACATGTTCAAATTCTACGAACTGGGCGACCTCAAGGATAATGGTACAATTTAAATCGACAAGGCTATGACAGATGAGATAATAATCGCAGGATTCGGAGGACAAGGTGTTCTCTCGATGGGTAAGATTCTGGCTTATGCCGGTCTGATGGAAGGAAAAGAGGTAACATGGATGCCGGCTTACGGCCCTGAGCAGCGCGGCGGTACCGCCAATGTCACGGTAATCGTGAGCGACGCCCCTGTTTCCTCCCCTATTCTTTCCAGTTTCGATATCGCTATCGTGCTGAACCAGCCTTCTCTCGAAAAATTCGAACCGAAGGTAAAGCCGGGTGGAATCATCATCTACGACGGCTATGGCATTTCAGAACCACCTACAAGAAAGGATATCAAGGTCTACAGGATTGACGCCATGGACGCAGCGGCAGAAATGAACCTCATAAAGACATTCAACATGATTGTCCTCGGAGGTCTGCTTGCAATCCGTCCGGTAGTCAAGATTGACAGCGTCATCGCTGCTCTCCGCAAGACTCTTCCGGAAAGACACCACAACCTCATTCCTAAGAACGAGGAGTCCATCCGAAAAGGAATGGAGCTGATCAAGGAAGTAAAATAATTTTACATTCATATGTTTACGGAGCCCGTCTCTTTCCTGGACATTGTCCTTGATGAGACGGGCTCCTTTCGCTCGTAAAGCCGAGGACGGCTACACCGTTCTGCTGGACGCGAATTCCAGCATTCAGACGATTTGGTTCCAAGAAAACGTTTTAGGTTGCACCAAATAAGTTATCGGATGTGTTTTGTACCGCAGAAACGTTTTAGATAGAACAAAATAGCAAAACTGATGTGAGTTCGGATAGGAACAGGCCAGACCGGAGCCAGTTTGCATTCTGAAATCAGGATACGCCCGTAAGAACAGGACTTTTCCATGAAGAAATGCAATTGCGGAGACGACTCCGGCATTATTCGACCCTCTTGGCAGCGGCGCCTCCTCGTTATTATCTAAGTTTCAACTACTTAAACAATCCGAGAAATATCAAGAGGTTGGTTCGAAAGAGGGTCGAAATACGGACATGATATTCAACACACGGACAATGGTATTGAAATGCCTGACAAAAGATGGGTAGAAGCTCTGATAAATGATAATTTAGAGGCGATGGCAAAGCAACTCTATGACTACTGGTTTGTGCAGTTTGACTTCCCGAACGAGGATGGCAAGCCGTACAAGTCGAGTGGCGGAGTTATGGTGTGGAATGAGAAGCTGAAGCGTGAGATACCGCAAGGATGGAGCGATTGTGTTCTTGGTGATTATATCGGACGCATTACTAACGGCTTAAATCCACGAAAGAACTTTGTCTTAGGTAGCGGAAATAATTATTATGTGACAATTAGAAGTTTGGTCGGTACAACAATAGATTGGAACAACTGTGACAGATGTGATGATGAAGCCTTATCTAAAATCAACTCACGTTCACAGTTACAAATAGGTGATATTATATTCAGTGCCATTGGAACCATTGGGCGCACATATTATATTCTCGAAGAACCGACAAATTGGAACATAAGTGAAACATCATTTACTCTTAGAGCAAAAGAAAATGTTCCCAATGATTTCTTTTATGGAATGTTGCGCTCAAACGAAATTCAAATAAAAGCAGACAAGGCGGCTATGGGTAGCACTTTAAGATGCTTAATAATGGATTCTTTATGTTCGTTGCAATATATTATGATACCAAGCTATATGATGAAGTTGTTCGCTGCTAAAGTTTCACCTTTATATAGGGACTGTCGGGAAATGTTAATCTTTTCCTAACAAATTGATTGCTAATGTGTTAAATATTTTGTATCTTTGATATGGAGAAAAAGAATTCCTCCAACAGGCCGTGGAAAGCTGAATTTGGAGGAATCGCAAAATAAATCTGCATGTCAAAGGTACGAAATTTTGCTGAAATAGCACCAAATATCGGATTCTCGGAGTTCGATTTTTATGACCTCTATAGATCAACGTTTGAAAAGAGTGAATTGGGCAGGATGAAGAAGCTGCTTCCGCTCCATGAGATGGCAGAGAACTTCGGGCTTGTCAGCAAGAGCATGAGACCGAAATTGGGGCGCAAGTCGTACTTCACACATGAGGGGAAAGTGGCATTGATGTTCCTGAAGATGTACACGGGTCTGAGTTGTCCGAAGTTGATGGAGCAGTTGAACGGCAACATCCACTACCAGATGTTCTGCGACGTGATAATAGATCCGGCTCGTCCGCTGACAAACTACAAACTATTGGATGACATAATGCTGGAGCTTGCCGGAAAACTGAAGATACAGCAGTTGCAGGACATCCTGGCGGAACAATGGAAGCCATACATGCAGAATCTGGATACGATGTACACGGATGCGACCTGCTATGAGAGCGAGATGAGGTATCCGACGGACCCGAAGCTGTTGTGGGAAGGGATAGAGAAGAGTTACGAGACGATGTGCGAGCTGAGCAGGAGGTTGGGAATCCATCGTCCGAGAACAAAGTTCATTGACGTTCAGAAGGCGAACCTGACATACAGGAAGCAACGCAAGCATAGCAAGAGCCAGACAAGGAAGATAACTCGTAGGCTTCTGGAACTATTGGGCAAGATATTGAAAGAGATCCGCAAGACGGAACGTGCCTATGAGGACGCGCAGAGTCTGCTGACATCCAGGGAGAAAGGTGATTTGGAAATCATCACGAAGATGTACCGCCAGCAGAAGAACCACTTCCAGAGCAAGGACTGCCGAGAGAGTATTCCGAACAGGATAGTGAGCATCAGCAAGCCGTATATGAGACCGATAGTGAGGGGCAAGGAAGTGAAGAGTGTTGAGTTCGGAGCGAAGGTGAACAACATACTGGTAGACGGAATCTCATTCATCGAGAAACTGTCCTTCAATGCCTTCAATGAGGGTACAAGGCTGCTACATTGCCTGAAGATGCATAAGAGGTTGTTCGGAGTTGAAGCAAAGAAAGTGGGAGGAGACACCGGTTATGCCGGAACTGACAACAGAGACTACTGCAAGGAGAATGGGATACAGACCTCGTTCGTGAAGCGAGGACGGCCGTTCAGCGAGGAGAAGAAGGAGAAAGACCTTGTCAGAAAGGAACTTGCCAGGGTGAGGGCGACAGCGATGGAGGGCTCGTTCGGCACACAGAAGGAGCACTACGACCTGAGGCGGGTCAAGGCCCGGACGAAGCTGACGGAAATCTTGTACATCTTCTTCGGCATCCACACGGCGAACGTGGTGCAGTTGGCAGACAGGATAGAGCAGAGAGCACAGCTGGCGGCCTCCTGAAACGAAAACATGCACATAGAGAAGTGCTTTCAGGGGGAACTACGCCCCTGTCATTGAGAATGGACAAAAAATCCGGCCGAAACGGCCGGAATGAGATATAAAAAACGTAAATTTGGTGACCCGAACGTAGAAATGGATGGGATCAGTCGGCTGCTTCGGTCAAATTGAAAATATTAAACGACAATCCCTATTTAACTTATTAGAAAGGGCGTTCTCAAATAGAACGAGCTAAAGAAGAACTAGCATAATATGAAAAGAATACTTCTTTTTACGGATAGCCTAGGTGCAGGCGGAGCACAACGGCAGTTAGTGGGATTGGCACTTCTCCTTCAACAAAAAGGATACAATATTAAAGTATGCACTTATCATCATCTTGACTTTTACAAGTCTTTCCTTGACGAGAATGAAATAGAGAATGAACTGATTCCAGGAGCTGCCAACGAAAAAAAACGGATTCTGGCAGTTATCACATACTTAAAAAAAGAGCGTCCTGATTGTGTAATTGCCTATCAGGAAACCCCATCGTTAATATCTTGTGTTGCGAAATCACTTGGTTGTAAATTCCGCCTTATCGTTAGCGAACGTAACACCACTCAAAGTGTAGGTGTGAAGGAGCGGGTTAGATTCTTTTTTTATAGATGGGCTGATTATATTGTTCCAAATAGTTATGCACAAGAAAACTTTTTGGCTTCGCACTATCCATGGATGGAAGCAAAACTATCCACAATCAGCAATTTTGTCGACTTGAATAGATTTGCTTACACTATGAAAGAAAAGCGAGAAATCCCATTAATCGTCATTGCTGCAAGCATTTGGTCCCCCAAAAACGCACTAGGGCTCATACAAGCCGCTAAACTATTGAAGGATAGAGATTGTAAGTTCAACATTGAATGGTACGGAATTACAGAAGCGAACTCCGAATATCTCTCTAAATGCAAAGACTTGATTGCTCAGACTGAATTGAAAGACTATATCAAACTTTTGCCAAAGTCGAAACAGATTCAAGAGCAATATAGAGATTGTGACTTTTTCTGTTTGCCGTCCTTTTATGAGGGAACTCCAAACGTAATTTGTGAAGCGATGTCCTGTGGTCGACCTGTAATTTGTAGTGACGTTTGTGATAACCCAATCTATGTTGCGGAAGGTGAAAATGGTTTCTTATTCGACCCAACGAATCCTTCATCTATTGCTGATGCTATTGAACGAGCTTTGAATGTAACTAGTGACGAGTATAAGCTTCTCTGCAAGAATTCGCGAAAAAAAGCGGAGCACCTACTCAATGAAAACGAATTTGTAGATAAGTACATCAATATTATTAATAATAAATGAAAGTTCTATTTTGTTCCCCATACTCTGACGCGCCAGAAGCGATAAAAGGCGGAATCAACACGTGGGGGCGTTATATTGTAGATTATTACGAACAGTTTGGGAAAAATCAAGTGGAACTGATACCGGTTTCACTTGATAGATCTGTCTTTGCGGCAACATCAAAAACTCTAATTAGGCGAGTTTTCAATGGCTGCCATGATCAGATGAAACCTGTTCGTCGTGCCATCCGGTTAATGGACTCTGAAAAGCCATCAGTAGTTCATATATGCACAAGTGGAGGATTAGGTTCCATACGAGATTTATTACTCGTGCGTGCTGCAAAAAATAGAGGTATTAAATCAGTTGTTCACTTGCATTTTGGCCGCATTCCTACACTCGCACAACAACGCAACTGGGAGTGGAGAATTCTCTCTAAAGTACTCCATATGTGCGACGTGCCCGTGGTAATGAATCGCCCGTCGGAAAAGACGCTCAACGAAAACGGATTCAAAAACGTGGCCTACCTGCCCAATCCACTGGGATTAAGTATAATGAACTTAATTCAACAAACAGAGAACAAGTATGAACGCATACCGCGCCGCTTGCTTTATTGTGGTCATGTGCTTAAGACAAAAGGTATGGTGGAGCTGGTTGAAGGTTGTGGCCGCATTCCTGATATTGAACTGCGAATTGTAGGAAAGTACCTTCCCGAATTTAAAGAGGAAATGCTAATCTTAGCCAAGAACTCGAGTTATGATATCTCTTGGGTGAACTTTGTCGGAGAAGTGTCTCATGAAGATGTAATCCGAGAACTCTATCAAGCAGATATGTTCGTATTTCCTTCTTATTCAGAAGGGTTTCCTAATGTGATATTGGAAGCTATGGCATGTGGATGCCCGATTGTATCATCAAATGTGGGTGCCATACCAGAGATGCTTGATATTGAGGGAGCCCCATGTGGTATCTGCTTCGAGCCCAAGAATTCTGATGACGTATATAACGCTGTCAGTTTACTTATTGATAATGAAAAACTAAAGCAAGAATTTGCGATTAGATCAAAATCGCGTGTAAACAATATGTATACCATGCCTAGAGTTTGGGAGCAATTGATAAATATCTGGAAACAATGAGTATGATACGACGTATTAAAAATAATCTCTTCGTGCGCAATTGCTGGGTGATTGTGACACGCGCCAAGACCTTGTTCAGGGGCAAAAAACAATTTGCGCAATGTGCTGACAATGTTATAATTACCCCCCCCTATGCTTTTAATAATACCAAAAACATTTGTTTTGGGCAGAATGTATTCCTAGGGCCAAAGGCGGATATTTCGACCCCGAATGCCAAGTTCATTTGCAAGGGGCATTGTGCCATAGCCGAAGGGTTGACAGTCCACACAGGTAATCATGCTCGCATAATCGGTTTGTATGTAACAGATATCACTGAAGCCAATAAGCCCAAAGGATATGACAGAGATGTCATAGTGGAGGAAGATGTATGGATTGGCTGCAATGTGACACTTCTTTCCGGTGTTACAATAGGACGTGGAACTACTGTGGCTGCTGGTGCTGTAGTTGCTAAATCAATGCCTCCATATTGCATCTGTGGTGGCGTCCCAGCGAAGTTCATAAAATTCTATTGGACAATTGATCAGATTTTAGAACACGAATCAAAGCTATATTCTGAAAAAGAAAGGTTTACACGCGAACAATTAGAGATTCTATTTGCAAAATTTAATAATAGTTAGGAGCTCTTGGTAACTGCTCTCTATTTAATACCTGAAAGTGAAAGATATACAAATCGTTGATAGTTTACACAAAAGAATTTCACAATGCAATTTGGAATGAAGTATTTCCGAAGGCTTACAATACCAGAATATGAATATTATGAGACGAAAGCAGAAAATAAAGATGGAACTGTCGTCGCTTTCGCTCAAATTGTAGACAACATACGACAGTCCCCAGGACTAAAAGTGTTATGAACATACTTTTTCTAACAATGTCAACGGGTTTTACAGACATCGAGACCAGCGGAATTTATACTGATTTAATGAGAAAATTCCGTAATGAGGGACACGATGTCTATATCATATACCCAAATGAACGGAGAACGGGTAAGCATACAGAGCTAAACGTAACGGGAAAAATACATTGTCTCGGCGTCCGTACACTTAATGTGACCAAGACAAATATCATTGAGAAGGGTATTGGTCAATTATTGCTGGAGAGGCTATTTAAAAGTGCTCTAAAGAAATATTTTGGTTCTGTAAGATTTGATATTATCCTTTATAGTACTCCTCCTATAACATTCAATAAAGTGATTAAGTATGCAAAGGCGATTTCAGGAGATCGGTCATTGACCTATTTGCTACTAAAGGATATTTTCCCTCAAAATGCTGTTGATCTCGGTATGATGAGGACAACTGGCTTACGAGGAGTACTCTATAAGGTATTTCGAAATAAAGAGAAAGAACTTTATAGTATCTCTGATTGGATAGGATGCATGAGTCCCGCTAATGTAAGGTATATCATTGAACACAATCCTGAAATTGATTCAACTAAGGTAGAACTTGCACCAAATAGTATTGAGATTATCCCTTCAGATATCAATCTTAAGGGCTCCTGTCGTAAAATTCTAGAGAAATATGGATTACCGGCAGATAAACCAATATTTATCTATGGCGGAAATTTGGGCCTTCCACAGGGAATTCCTTATTTGATTGAATGCTTAGAGGCGAATTCCAATAGAAAAGATTGTCATTTTTTAGTTGTTGGATCCGGGACTTATTATCAGACATTAGAAGATTGGTATAAATTGCGGACTCCAGATTCGGTGACAGTTTTGAATGGTTTGCCTAAGGTAGAATACGATCAACTAGTAAGAGCCTGTCAAGTGGGACTTATTTTCCTAGACTATCGCTTTACTATTCCTAATTTTCCGAGCAGATTACTCTCTTATCTGGAGAACAAAATGCCTGTGATTTGTGCTACTGATCCAAATTGTGATATGGGCACAATAGCCGAAGATAATCACTTTGGGTACCATGTCCCTAGTAACTCAGTCGATGCGTTCACTGCTTCAGTTGATAAGATGCTAGCTTCAGATATGAAACGTATGGGAGAAAAGGGATTCGAGTTTCTAAAAGCCAATTATTCAGTTGATAATACATACAATTCGATAATAAAACATTTATGAATAAACAATGTGATGTGATTCTCACCTACTGTTGGAATCGTGTAGGTTATACAATACTTAAGTCACTTCATCAGAAGGGGCTGAAAGTATGGGCGGCGGATACGAGCAAAAGGAACATTTGCTCCATGTCTAAATTCTGTACGGGTAGTTTTACTTATCCAGATCCTTTTACAGAGGAAGATGCTTTTATACAGGTTTTGAAGGATAAGGTGGCTGAACTTAGGCCGCGTGTTCTGATGCCAACTCATGATGAGAGTGTAGTGATTATGCGTCATCGTGATGAGCTCCCTGCAGATTTGATTATTCCTTACGAAGGCGAAGAGAAACTGTTATTGCTTGCAAATAAGGCGAAGAGCACAGAATTGGCTCGTAAAGCAGGCGTTCCTGTGCCCGAGGTATATAAGTCAATAGATGAGGTTAAGAGTTATCCGGTTGTGTTCAAAACTGTCATTGGCAATTCTGCTAAAGGTGTGTTTTTCCCAAAGGATAGAGAAGAGTTGGTGAAACTTATGGATAAACATAAGGATGAGGAAACCCTTTTGGAAGAATGGATTGGCGGTACAGATTATAGTGTGGATTGTGTCCGGTGGGATGGCTTCTGCAAGACTTCAGTATATCATGCATTGGTAACTAAAACAGATGGAGGTGGAACCACGACTCAACGTGAGATAGTGTATATGCCTCAGTTGGAAGCGGCTGCTCTGAAATTGATGGATGCTGTAGATTTTCATGGTGTGTGCGGTTTGGATTTTCGTTATGATGCGGAAAACAATAAGATTGCATATATTGAGACCAATGCACGCTTTACGGGCGGTTTGGCTACACCAGTTGCAGCCGGATTTGATATCCCATGGATAGTCTATAAATTGGCGACGGAAGGCAAATATACTGAGCCTATCAATGTTCGTATAGGCACTAGAACGAAGTGGATATTGGGGGACATTATTACGCTTGTGGGCCGTATTCTTAAGTTCAAATGGAATTTATCTGAATTAAGACGAGTCTTCTCTTTTAGCGGGTTTGATGCTTATGATGATTTCTGCAAGGATGATAAAAGGGCCATCCTTGGCGAGTTCAGTTACTACTTCGGAAAATTATTAAAGAACGGGAAACTAAATCCATAGGATTATGGGCAGACTTATATATAGTTTTGTACGGTGGATTCAAATAATGATGCTGAAGAAGCGTGGCTGGGTACTCTCAGACAATGTGATGATATCAATTCATGGTGTAAAAAAGATAGGGGGGGGGGAGAATATATTGTGCTGATAATGTGAACATTAACGCAGAATGTATGCTTATTGCGTCGTCTGATATTACAATCGGAAAGAACAGTACGCTTGCATATCGCACATTACTCACAACGAATGCGAATCCGAATGCTCCATATAATGAGTTGTGTAAAATATATCCTCCAATTCATAAGGAGATACGAATCGGCGATAATGTCTGGGTAGGTGCCGGAGTAATAGTTCTTCCTGGATGTCGAATCGGTAATAACAGTGTGATTGCAGCAGGCTCTGTTGTTTGCTCTGATATTCCGGATAATTGCATGGCAGCAGGTGTTCCTGCAAAAGTGAAAAAGCAGCTGATAGTGTAGGGACTGTCGTGAAATGCCTAAAAAGTTTTCGACTTCCCTAACGAGCTGATTGATAAAGTGATAGAAATTTCGTAACTTTGATAAAGGGAAAAAGAATTCCCCCAACCACCGTAGAAAGTGAAGAATTTGGGGAATCGCATATTTAATCCACATGTAAAAGCACGAAATATTTCTGAAATAGCGCCAAACATTGCGTTTCCGGAGTTCAATTTTTACGAGCTCTACTATTCAACTTTCGAGAAGAGCGAATTGGGCAGAATAAAGAAGCTGCTCCCTCTCCGCGAGATGGCAGAGGACTTCGGTCTGGTAAGGAAAAGCATGAGGCCGAAGCTTGGGCGCAAGTCGTGCTTCACGCCTGAAGGGAAAGTGGCCCTGATGTTCCTGAAGATGTACACGAGACTGAGCTGCCCGAAACTGATGGAACAGCTGAACGGCAACATCCATTACCAGATATTCTGCGACATGATAATCGATCCGACACGGCCATTGATAAACTATAAGCTGTTGGACGACGTAATGATGGAACTTGCAGGGAAGTTGAAGATACAACAGCTCCAGGGCATACTCGCCGACAAGTGAAGACCGTACATGGAGAACCTGGACACGATGTACACAGATGCGACGTGCTATGAGAGCGAGATGCGGTATCCGAATGACGCGAAGCTGCTGTGGGAAGGGATTGAGAAGAGCTATGCGACGATGTGCGAGTTGAGCAGCAGACTGGGAATCCACCGTCCTCGGACAAAGTTCCTTGACGAGCAGAAGGCGAACCTGACATACAGGAAACAGCGCAAGCACAGCAGGAGCCAGACGAGGAAGATTACACGCAGGCTGCTTGACCTGCTCGGCAAAATACTGAAGGAGATACGGGCTACGCGGGAACCGAAAACAGGGACTACTGCAAGTCGAACGGAATACAGACATCTTTCGTAAAAAGAGGCCGTCAGTTCGGTGAGAAGAAAAAGTAGAAAGACCTTGTCCGAAAGGAGGTTGCCAGAGTGAGGGCAACTGCGATGGAAGGCTCGTTCGGGACCCAGAAAGAGCACTACGATCTCCGAAGGGTCAAGGCCAGGACGAAGCGGACGGAAATCCTGTACATCTTCTTCGGCATCCACACGGCAAACGTGGTCCAGCTGGCGGACAGGATAGAACAAAGGGCTCGTTTGGTGGCTGCCTGACACTGAACGGAGCTCATGTGGGGGAACTGTATCCTCGCCATGAAAAACGGACAAAAAATCCGGCCGAAACGACCGGAAACAGATATAGAATTGAAATTTTGATGAGTCGGACGCAGAAATTGAAGGGATTGTCTGCTGCTTCGCTCAGAGTGAAAAATATTAAACGACAATCCCTATTTACGTATGAAACGTAAAATTATCGAATTCCTAATTTGGCTGAAAGATATCTCTCTTAAACCAACTATAATTGTGTTGGTTATAGCCTTGCTAGATAGGCCAATTGACAGTTACTTGTTGTCCCCTTTGTGGGGCTTTTTGCATTTGGAGCATTGCTGGCAGTTATCTGTATTAGTGGGGTTGTTGTCGGCTGTGATAGGCTATTATGGTTGGCAGATGTTTGAATGCAAGTATGATAAGAAACATGTTAGTGTGTATGTGTTGACATGGATGCTATATGCGCTATATCATAGGGAATGGATATATATTAGTGTGTTTTCATGGTTAGATTGTTGGACACTGTTACTGTTAGCTTTTCCTATAGGAGTGTGCATTCATTGGCTACTTTATTATGCGAAGCGTTTAAAGTATAGTGAGAGCAAAAGTGTGGGAGTTAACGTTCCTCCAATAATATTGATAGATGACAATCCTGTGCGTGATTTAAATGAGGATGAATTTCGATATGGAACTTTTGCGCGGCGAGTGTCACGAGCAATTACGGATAGTACAAGAGTCTCTTCTTATAGCCTTGGGATCACTGGTATTTGGGGCGCAGGAAAGACTTCGATGCTGAACCTTTTGAAATGCTACTTGAAGGAGGACGACTCGTGTATCGTGGTGGATTTCAATCCAAGAAAATCATCCGAAGTAAAGTTTATACAACACGACTTCCTTACAACGATATGTTCTTCACTGAAGAGATATCATACTGGAGCCTCCCATGTGATGTCTGATTATATGAAATCCTTACAAGTGTTGTCAAAAGACACCTCGTGGTCTAAAGTATTTGACATGCTCCGGATACAAGATATTGGAATGTCACGAGAAGTTGTTGAGAAGATGATTACCGCTATCGGAAAAAAGATTGTTGTCGTCATAGATGACTTTGACAGACTAACTGGAGAAGAGATTGTGGAAGTTTTGAAAGTTATTGGTAATAATGGCTCTTTTGGACGGACATTCTTTGTGAGCGCATACGACAAAGACCATGTAAATCAAGTGTTGAAAGCATATTTTCATGAAACAATAGATAGAGACTATACAGACAAGTATTTCAATCTTGAATTGCGGTTACCTGATAGAAAACAGTTTCATAAGAGTGAATACTTACAAAGGCGAATGCAGGCATTAAGGGCTGAAGGAATCATTAAAGGAATGAGTCAAAATCAAATAGATGAAGCATTGACGCCAGTTGTGAATTTTATGGATAGTTACTTGCCGACACCTCGCGATATCAAACGCTATATAGGCATGGTCATGGCATCTTTTGTGGAAATTCAAGACAATGTTACATTAAAAGACTTTCTCTTAATAGGATTGGTAAAATACAAATATCCGCAAGAGTATAATCGGTTGTATAGACATTGGTATTTTAAGCCGGATTTGTTCGGAAACTCATATGAATCAAATTTTGTATTGAAAGATGAAAAAGAACTGACGGACGTAATGTCATTACCTGTACTAACTATTATGTTCCCTTCTTCAGGAAGACATGATGTTGCGGACAGGAAGTTTGGATATAGGCATCTTTCATGGAAAAGATCATTTGACTACTATTTCTTTGACCAAGAGTTAGGACATGTTCCGTTCGAAAATTTATTATCATTGGCGGCCCCCGACATTTCTATTGATTGTTTTAGAAAGGCGGCCCAGTCTTGGAATAAAGATTATTTAAAGAATGATGTCGCAGATTTTATAATGAGTAGGTCTGCAATGGTACATTCTGTAGACGCGTTCAAACACTATTGGAGATTATTGGTGATGGCTCGATATTTTTGTGGAACACGCGAATTGTACATTCATTGCATTAGATTAGTTTTAAAGAATAACCTTGCCGATAATGCAAAAGAGTTTGGTGTTACTACAGAAGAATACATAAATGTTATTGATGATTTTATAGGCAAGGGACAAGAATGGTGTTTGTCTGCGATTTTTCTTCAAGACGCATTGTATGTGGGTTTAAAACCTGGTGAGGAATTGGATCTTATATTCAGCCCTAAATATATGCAAGAGTTGGCGAAAGAAAGGTTAGGTTATGTGGTGAAAACATTTGAAGCGGAAAGAGCTACTTCTGAAGATGTTTATGAATTATTAAAAGCCAATATCACTGGAGTAAGAGGCGATGGCAGTACGGAATTATCAACAAATGCATTGGGGCTTGTAAGAAACAGCATGATTAGAAAAGCTAAATTGTATTTTAAGGATTTTGTTTGTCATGAGCCATGTCAGGGTAAAAATACCGGTATAATAATTGGAATGAATACGCATCTGCCTATTCTTGAACTTTTTAAAGACGAGGTTTCGTTTAAATTATATCTTCAAGAAGTAGACAATTTAGATAAATCGTTAAAAATGGAGACATCTTGTTTGTTGGAAATATTTCAAAGGCTAAGTCTCAATCACTTTCAACCATTTTACCACGATACTAAACTGAGGAACAATAATATCGGTCAAAGCGATTACGTGGCATATAATTTAATTTTTGAAGGAGAACGATGATGAAATTTAGTTCTTACAATTGATTTAGTGGTATCTCATTTAATTGGAGATAGCTTTGATAATGTTAAACTTCCGACGCCGTGTATTACAATTTGAAGGACAAACAGTTCTATGATGGTAAAGTTATTACAACGAGGAGTAATGGGAATATTTATATATTTGTTGATTCGTAAGCATTCGGTGAACCCCGTACAGGACGGGACAAATGTTGTATGCCATATCAAATTCGTGGTTTGTGGATAACAAGGTGGAATCAGGTATGGAGCACCAGGTCTACTCCTACCCGCTATACGCCGCGTTCGCAGCCTTATCCAAATGAAATAATTGGAAGTGAAGAGAAGAATAATTACCTTAGCAACTTGAAGCTGTGTTCTATATGCTGGGATCTACCTTCGGAAGGGCTCTGCATTACACAAAGAATTTACTAAAGAAAGGGGCGCAATAAAGCCTTTTTTATTTTATAAAATATTCACTTACGAAACTTGAGTTGAGTATAAATTATGGCGCAGTTGGAAAAAGAAACATATATAAGTGATATTTTGGACAGACTTTCAGGCTTAGCATACAATGTGGAGTTACGTGGTTTGCTAAACCTGATGGATTTACATGTTATATCAGAAGACTTCTATTTGGGTCTATTGAATCTTGTATATGATTGGAATCTTCGTAATGCAAATAGTTCGCAACAGAATGCGCCTGGAATAGATTTGGTAGATGATACCCATCACATATTGGTACAGGTGACAGGTTCATGTAACAAAGGAAAAATCGATCATTCTTTGAAAGAAATTTCAGAGAAATATGCTGGTTATCATTTTTATTTTGCTCCTATAGTTCTAGACGCAAAAAGGCAACGAGGATATGAATACGCCCCTATTCATGATGTCGTATTTAATCCGAAAAATGATATTTTGGACATTCACTTTATTGCGGATAGAATAAAAGGAATGACTGATATTGAGAAAGTGGTAACAATAGCCATGTACGTAAGAAAAAACATCCGGCATGACACCCCTTCTCCAGTGCAGTTGACATCAGGGCTTAATGACATCATTTGTCTGTTGGCAAAAGATTGTATGAACGAAGGTGATTTTGATACTGCAGATTTCGAAATAGAAGCCAAGATTAGTTTCAACAATTTGTCGATATCTGCCAAGGATGTCATCGCTCAATATAAAATGTATTATGTCAATGTACAGGATATATACAAAGAATATGATCGACAAGGAAAGACAAAGAGCATGGCTGTACTACAGAAACTGCACAAGATATACACAAGTTTGAAACAACAGGCCAGTGGTGATGCGTTGTTTATGGCTATAGAAAAAGAAATCATCAAACAAATAGACCATAGTAACAACAAGCTAACAGAAGAGCAATTGGAAATGTGCGTTGATATACTTATGGTGCACGCATTTATGGAATGTAAAATATTTGAAAAGCCGATATAGTATGCTTCTACCAGATAATATGAGACCTGAAGATAGCATCTATTACAATGGTGCTATTGTACTAACGGTGCTGCAGACAGAAAAGAAAATTTCGGTCATGGACTTGTATTGTCGTCTTCGAGAACAGTATAAAATGAGTTTTGCGATTTTGCAATTATGTATAGACTGGCTTTACTTAATCGATTGTGTGATTGTTAAAAATGGGGAGGTTGAGCTATGTTCATAAAATCACTTATCATAGAATCAAAAGAAGGTCTTATCAGAAGATTAGACTTTCATCAAGGTCTTAATTTGATAGTCGACGAAACCCCAGACACTAATACTGAGACAGGAAATAACGTTGGCAAAACAACCATACTCAGACTTATTGACATATGTTTGGGTAAGGAAGCGCGCACGATATATATTAGTCCCGAAGACAGACGTGTCGTCAATGAAGAAGTAAAGACATTCTTGATAGAGGAAGAAGTGGTGATAACCTTAATTTTGGTTAGCGATTGGACTACCACTGCCAAAGAAGTTCGCATAAGAAGAAACTTTCTCTCACGCAAGAACACTATTCAAGAAATAAACGGAGAGAATTATTCTAACGAAAATGAATTTAAGAAAGCTCTTCAGTATGCTATCATGGGCGTGGTGACCGACAAGCCAACATTTAGACAATTGGTTGCGCATAATGTGAGATATACGAATGCTGCAGTCAATCACACATTACATTGGCTTGAAGGTACAAATTCTGATGCTGTTTATGAAACGCTGCACCTATATATGTTGGGATTGAACTATACTGATGCGGAAGAACGTCAACATTCACTCCAGAATCTGAAAACAGAAGTAAGTTTCAAGAAGAAACTTGTAAAAGAAAAAAGTCGTAATGCTTTAGCTTCTGAATTAGGTATTGTCAAATCAGAAATAGAAGAATTGGAGCATATCAAGAAACAGATGCACTTAAACCCAGACTTTGACAACGACATGGCTGAGTTATCTGACTTGAAATATAAAATAACTGCGCTTTCTTCTCAACTTAGTTCATTGAAGTTGCGCCACGCTATAATGGAAGAAGCAAAAGAGGAGATTCTTAGCAACGAGTCGAATATAGATGCGGACACATTAAAAATGGTATATAATCAGGCAAAGAAATTTATTCCCACCCTGCATCACACTTTCGAAGATTTGCTTAAGCACCATAATAGTATGCTTGTAAAAAAAGCAGATTTCATTGCAAGTGAGTTGCCTGAGTTAAAGAAGAAGATAGAAGCATTGGACTCAGAGATTAGAACTTTGCATGCATCGGAAAAAACTCTTAGTGATAAACTGTTGAAATCATCGTATTATACAGACTATGAAAGTCTGATAGTTGATCTTACTCAAAAACATGAGAGATTGGGCGCATTAAAGCAGCAGATTGATCAAATCGATGAAGTCGAAGAGAGGATAGATTCACTGAACGAACAGATTGCAAGTATAGACAATTCTCTGTTTAGTGATGAGTTTAAGAATAAGGTTCAAAACCAATTAGATAAGCTGAATATCTATCTTGCAAAAATATCACAGTTGCTTTATGCTGAACAATATGGCATGGTGTACGAAACTGAAACAAAAAACAAGAACGAAATATATAAATTCAATATTGAAAGATTTGATGCTGACACTATAAATTTCAGTTCTGGTAAGAAACAAGGTGAGATAGTCTGCTTTGACATGGCATATATCTTATTCGCAGACAAAGAACAGATACCATGTTTGCATTTTGGGCTATATGACAAAAAAGAATTGGTGCATGGAAACCAACTTTTGGGAACGGCAAAGTTTGTTGGGGAATATCACAATCTACAGTTCGTCGCCTCAATCTTGTCTGACAAGCTTCCAGATGAGTTAAAAGACGATAAATATATAGTTGTTAAACTCAGCCAAAACGACAAGTTGTTTAAGTTTTAGCGACTTTGAAACGATATTGACAAACTATTTCTGTGAGGTATTATCAGCCTTCTTGTGATAGGGACTGTCGTGAAATACCTAACAATTACGTAACAAGTTGATTGATAAAGTGATAAAAAATTCGTAACTTCGAAAAAGGGAAAAGAATTCCCCCAACCACCGTCGAAAGTGAGAAATTGGGGGAATCGCAAAATCAATCTGCATGTCGAAAGTACTATATTTTTCTGAGATAGCGCCAGACATTGCGTTTCCAGAGTTCAATTTTTATGAGCTATACTATTAAACTTTCGAAAAGGGCGAATTGGGCAGGATAAAGAAGCTGCTCCCTCTCCGCGAGATGGCAGAGAACTTCTGTCTGGTTAGGAAAAGCAGGAGGCCGAAGCGACTGGAAACAGCTACTAAATTGAAATCTTGATGAGTCGGATTATCGCTCCTTTGCGGTAAGATGTGAAAAAATCACTATATTTGCCCAAAATAACATCTGAAGATATGCTTATAAGGTACTCGGTAGAGAATTTTCTTTCTTTCAATCAAAGGACTGAATTTTCGATGATTCCAGGCAAAGGCTCTTTGAAAAAAGAGCATAAGGCGCCGGCAATCAATGGTGTCAGCGTGCTTAAAACTAGTATAATTCTTGGGGCCAATGCATCTGGCAAATCGAATCTCATCAAGGCCATGGCTTTCGGGCGATTCATGGTCGTGAAAGGCTTTCCTGCCGGACAGATGATTGATTATGAAAAATATCGTTTGAACAAATCTTCAGCTGAAAGTAATTCTAGGATGGAATTCGAAATTCAGGCTGACAGCAAGAATTATGCTTATGGATTTGTCTTCAATAATACTCGGATTGTGGAAGAGTGGCTATATGAAGTCACGAAGCGTTCGGAGAAAAAGATATTTGAACGTAATCCGCAACTTGCAGGCAACTATGATTTGGCTCTGCTGCTGAAATTGAACGAGAAGGAGGAAGACAGGCAGTTTATTCGTTTCACAGCAAAGGGAACTCCGGATAACCAATTGTTTTTGAGGGAACTGATAGTGCGTAAAGTCGCCGAGAACGTAAGTTACTTGAGAGATATAACCTCAGTTTACAACTGGTTTCTCAATACATTGAAAATCGTCTTTCCGGAGGATAAGTATAATGTCGGATTGGAATCCGAGGTCAATGATAATGAACGGTTAAATACCATCTACAAAGAATTGCTCAAGTATTTTGGGACAGGAATCGTGGGAGTATGCCTGGAAGATGTCGAGCCGAGCAGTGTCGTTATACCGGATTTTATCCTTTCCGGGATAAAAGAGCGCCTGATGAATTCCAAGAGTGAAAACGTGAGGAGCATATTGGGCATCAACAACTATACCTACGTTCTGTCACGTGAAGGGAGCGGGCTGAAGTTCCAGCAACTTAAGACAAAACACGTCACAAATGAAGGGAAAGAGGTCCTGTTTGATACGAAGGATGAATCTGATGGAACGAATCGAATCATTGACCTTATACCTCTGCTCATAGATTTGATCGAAGGTAATAATGTCTTTATTATTGATGAAATGGAGCGTAGTCTTCATCCCAATCTGATATATGACATCTTTGACTTATTCCTCGGTTCGTCATCGAGTACGCACAGCCAACTTATTGTAGCGACGCATGAGTCTTCTCTTCTCACTCAGAAATTGTTCAGGAAGGATGAAATATGGTTTATTGTCAAGGATGACAATGGAACAAGTCATATGCATTCATTGGAAGATTATAATGTCCGCTTCGACAAGGAGATCCGAAAAGACTATCTTCTCGGACGTTTCAAAGCCATTCCTCGTATAGGGAACAGGTATGACCTATCATTAAAACTTAGTAAAGATGCCTAGAGAAAGTACTCCACTAGTCCGTAAAAGTGGCTTTTTGGAGGCTGAGAAGTTTTATGTTCTTGCCTATGAAGGAGATGTTACGGAGAAAAAATATTTTGAGGATCTTCGCCAATCCCCAATGTTCAATAATTCCGGCTCGATAGAAACAATTCCGCTGAAAAAAGAGCGGAATGCAGGCAATAGCCCTCTGGACGTGAAAAAGCTGTTGTCCAAGGCGAAGGCCGAATACAATTTCAGAGCCACTGATGAGTTTTGGCTGATAATTGACCGAGATGATTGGGAAAAGATTCATCATGTCGATTTCGATGCCTTGTATGACGATTGTGAAAAGGAGAAGAACTTTTTCATCGCATTGAGCAACCCTTGCTTTGAGTTTTGGCTGATCCTTCATTTGAGAAAATTGGAGGATATTGCCGATGGTGACAGGGAAAAGATATTGGAAAATGAAAAAGTCAGTGTTAAACATAACTACATTGACCTATATCTTGCAGATTGTATCGGAGATGGACGAGGTTACACCAAGAGACCAAAGGCATCGGTTTTTATGCCAAGGGTTAAAGTTGCAATAGAAAATGCGAGGATGATTCGTGATCTTGGCGAGCGTATACCTGGCGGGTTGAGTACTGACGTATATAAACTTGTCGAAAAATTGATAAAATAAGGCAAGGTGAACAGATTCCAAAAATACGATAGAGGTAATGATACTTAAATGGATTTTTGATAGAGTAGTGGCCTTGTTGGGCTTACTCGTTTTGTGGCCGGTATTGGTGGTCGTGGCGATTATGGTGAAAGTGAAGATGCCTGGAGGGCCTGCGTTTTTCGTACAGAAACGTGTGGGCAAAGATGGTAAACTCTTTAATTGTCATAAGTTTAGGACGATGACGGTCAAGCATAATGGTTCGACGGTTTCTGTCGCAGGTGATTCGAGGATTACTCCGTTCGGAGCTGTTCTGCGTCATTATAAATTGGATGAGCTTCCTGGATTGTGGGATGTATTGATAGGCAACATGTCTTTCGTGGGCCCTCGCCCGGACGTTCCTGGTTATGCTGACAAACTCGTCGGTGATGACAGGGATGTGCTGAAGCTACGTCCGGGCATTACAGGTCCGGCGACATTGAAATATCGACTCGAAGATGAGATGATTTCCGAGTATGTGGCGAAGAAGCAGGCTGAAGGAGATCCCCGGTCAATGCAGGAGATTGCAACGGAGTACAATGATACTGTAATTTATCCTGATAAGGTGCGGCTTAACTGCTACTATTACAGGCACTATTCGTTTGTTAAGGATATTGAGATGATCTTTGCGACTGTGCTGCACTTTAGGGTGAAGTTTGCGGGGGAAGAGGTGTAAATATGTCGAAAATTGTATCATGTCTAAATTTTTAGGAGTATTTTTGAGGGGAATTGATTTTGAGAATTATAAAGTAAATTAATACTATGTCAGAGGAAAGAAAAACAATTTACCTTTGTCTGGCGCATATGTCAGAAGAGGGCTGGGAACAGAAATATGTCAAAGAGGCGTTTGACACAAATTGGGTGGTGCCGATGGGCCCTAATGTGAATGCTTTCGAGAAGGATTTGGAGGCGTTCGTGAATAGCAAAACAAATGAAACTGAGCCGCTTGACAGGAATGTGGTATGCTTGTCTGCCGGCACAGCTGCAGTTCATCTCGCTCTCTTGGCTTGCGGAGTGTGCCCCGGTGACGAGGTTTGTGTACAGTCTTTCACATTCTGCGCATCTTCTCATCCGATAACCTACCTCGGCGCAAAACCAGTGTTTATCGGTTCAGAGCCGGAGACATGGAATATGGATCCTGCGCTTCTTGAAAAGGCAATCATTGACCGAAAAGAAAAAACGGGCAAATATCCGAAGGCGATTGTCCCGGTGGCTCTTTATGGTATGCCGTACAAGATTGACGAGATCATGGCTATTGCCGACAAATACGGCATTCCGATTGTCGAGGATGCCGCTGAGGGCATGGGTTCGCGCTTCAACGGCCAGGTTCTCGGAACTTTCGGCAAGTACGGCGTGCTGTCGTTCAACGGCAACAAGATGATCACGACTTCCGGCGGCGCTCTTGTTTGCCGCAATGCCGAGGATGCCAATGAGGTAATGTGGTATGCCACACAGGCTCGTGATGCCTATCCTTACTACCAGCACACTGCCATCGGCTACAACTATCGTATGTCCAATGTTTGCGCAGGTATCGGTCGCGGCCAGATGACTGTTCTCGATTCGCATATCAAGCATCATCAGCATGTTCAGAAGCTTTATGAGGAACTGCTGGCCGATGTGCCTGGTGTTCATATCCATAAGCAGCCTTCGGATCCACGCTATGATGCGAATTTCTGGCTCTGCGCAGCAACATTGGACCCTTCCCTTCACGTTCAAAGTCAGGAAAATGCCTACAAGGAGGTCATCAAGACCGCAGTGGGCGGTGCTGCAGGTGTGATTCACGCCGTAGATTGTGCGACGACCGATTGTCAGCCGAACGAAAATGTGGAGGCTCTCCGCGTCTTCATGCTCGCCAAGAAAATCGAGTGCCGTCCGGTCTGGAAGCCAATGCACAAGCAACCGGTCTACGCAGGTGCCACAGCCTACACCAACGACGTGGAAACCGCTCTCTTCAAGATAGGCTTCTGTCTCCCTGCCGGCCCATACGTAACTGACGATGATGTCCGCTACATTGTAGATTGCATCAAAGAGGCGATTAGGTAGGACATTCCTTTCCGTAAGACACTTTTTAAGACAATCCGTCCGGAAACAGGTGGTGTTTTCCGGACGAGTAAGGCAAAATCGCCAACTCCTCCGTAAAAGGGCGGGGTTTCCCGGATTCACGTACACTCGTATTGTTACGAACAAAAAATCAAAGCGTCAAAGACGGGAAGACATGTAATCTTCATTGGAATTGCAAGATGCTCAGGAGCTTATGTCTACTCGCGGATTCAGAGGTACTTACTGTGAATCTCACTGATGGTAGCGGAGTTTACGACGCAAGTTATAAGTTGAAGGAAGTCGAACGCTCCGCAGGAGTGGCGGACTCCGATTATGATCTGCCGAGAGAGCAAGTCTTTTAACGGCTTTGTCGATAAATGGCTTGCCGGGCGTTTTTTTACAAGACACCTTAGAGGTATGGAACAAACAACTTATTAAGACATGTAAATATGTAAAATTAAGAAAAAGCCATAGCGAAATTCTCGCTATGGCACATCCATTTTACCAAAGGATTACCTTGGGGTCTGTCGCAGATACCAAGGGACCCTCAACTATAAAATGCTCGCCAAATTGGCAGTTACATCTGTGGCAGAGCGGTACTATATACCAGTTTTTATCGCTGGAATCGTCAAGTTGGACATGTGCCCCATCAGTTGCTTTAGAGAAACAATTAACACTATGGCACCAATTAGCTTTCATGCCGGTTGCATCTTCCCAGTATTTCAACCAATTACCTACTCTGCTACCTTCTTTTAGATTATGAACATTATATTTACTCATAAAATCTGTTTTAGAAGATTATTTATACTTTACTACAACCAGCCCCTGTAGTACTAGGGCTCTTCACTAAGCGGAGAGATTGCTGAGGGTCTTAGCCTCTTGGCGGGAACGGATCATTTCCGTGGGAATCCCTTTCTCTAATCTGTCCATTGCGACTATGGATGAACAGTTCAGATTGTTGGTTCCTGGAAATTTGGCGAGCTGCAGCAATTGCGTCAGACTGCTTATCAAATATTGAAGTATATCTCGTATTGCCTTCGCCTTTAACACCCCACCTATTGTCCACTGGAACTACGTGTTGATTTTTCCCCATTCTTTTACACCTCCTTTTCTCTTTTTTCAGCTATTAAAAATCAGAATTCGTGCCATTGTCAAATACTGACAATATTATTGTTGCATTATGACAATTTGTCATCATTTTTGCGAAACAATGTCATATTAAAATAAAAAATACGGTTGTTTGCGACTAAACAAAATCTTTTTATTATATTTGCAAAAAGATAACTCACAAAAAATCAATTTAGTTTATGTTGCTATCCGCTAAATTTGAAAACATTTACTCATTTAACGAGGAAACACGCATTTTATTTACTGCCGGCAAAAGTAATCTGCTGCCGTTGCATGTTTCGCGTGCGGAAAAGCGTGACGACATTTCTATCCTACGTATGGGTTTAATATATGGAGCAAATGCGTCAGGAAAATCAAACATCATAAAATGTTTGGCTATCATTAAGGATTTCGCTTTGAATGGTTGGAGCAATTATAAATACAACTACTTCAAAATGACAGACACCCCACAAGAGCGTTCGAGCATTGAGTTGGAATTCAAGGTTGATGAACAATTCTATGCTTACGGTGTGGCTTTTTCAAAGGGAGGTTTGCAGGAAGAATGGTTGTACAAGACCGGTAGTCGAAACGATACGCTTATCTACAAGCGTAAACGCTCTAATGGAGAATGGGAAAATGTGATTGCATCTCAGTTTGCGGATGATGAAAGTGGACAATTTTTGAAGTACCTCATTGACGGCACACCTACAAAGGGAACTTTTCTGAGCGAGTATATTGAGCGTAACGGCAAAGGCATTGATGCTATTAAATCTGTACGAAAGTGGTTCGAGAATCTTAACATTATTTTTCCTAAAACGCATAGAACAGACTTTCCTTTTAGAGTTGTCAGCGATGCTCAATTCAGGACAATCATGCGTAAATTACTCGGATATTTCGGTACTGGCATCTCGGATCTATGTCGCGTAGAATCAAAGGCCGAAGAACTTGGGATTCCTGACGAAATCAGACAAAAGATTGAAGAGAATCTTGAGGGCAAAGCCTCTAAAACCGGTATAATGATTCACAATGAGAACCGTTTTATTTTCGCTGAAAAAGATGAGGCAATGAATTTGAAATGGTATGAGTTGAAAACCATCCATAAAACGGAAGACAGCGATACAGACTATGTGTTTGATATGTTCGAAGAATCAGATGGCACGTCTCGACTTTTTGACTTCATCCCGATGTTGATAGATATGCGAGCCAACGATGCCGTCTATGTAATTGACGAAATTGACAGGAGCCTGCATCCGATGCTTACACTAAAACTGATAGAAATGTTCGACAGCCTGCTCAAAAAAGATTCGCAAATGCAGTTGATCTGTACAACTCACGAATCCAACCTTCTTTCCACGGCTCCAGTACGCCAGGATGAAGTATGGTTTGTGGAAAAAGACAAAAAAGGGGAAAGTCATTTATCTTCACTCTGCGAATACAAGCCGAGAGAGAATGTCCAGAAAGGATATTTGAATGGCAGGTATGGTGCTATACCATTTTTCGGAGAATTGAACAATATCAATTGGGACGATGAGAAGCAGGAATAGTTTAATACGAGAGCGCTGTGAAGCATTTCGAGATGCTCGTCTAATAGTCATTGCAGCCGAGGGCAAAGATACGGAACGGATATACTTTGAGGCATTGGCAAAAAAATATACAAATCCTCGTGTACATGTTCATATATTGAAACGTAAAAAGGAAGAACAGAACAATTCGAGTCCAGAGCATGTTTTAAAGCAACTTGTCGACTACGAAAAACAATATGAGCTGGAGTCAGATGATGAACTGTGGTTAGTTGTGGACAGGGACCGGTGGACGGATGCAATGCTATCCAATGTTGCAACAAAATGTGCTCAAAGTTCTTATTTGCATATTTCTCTCAGTAATCCGTGTTTTGAACTTTGGCTTTTATTACATCTCGTTGATGTGGCTTTGCTATCTCCGGAGGAACGGCAACTTTGGATTGAAAACCTCCGGGCTTCAAAAAACGCCGATCCATATCTGAAAGTCCTTCTTCGTCAAGCTATGGGTTCTTATCACGAGGCGAATTACGATGCTGAAATGTTAATAGAACACGTTGGCGAGGCAATTGACCGAGCAAAATCATTAGACACAAACCTTACCGACCGTTGGCCGCAAATACTTGGAACACAAGTGTATCTGTTGGCGGAAAGCGTGATGAATAGAAATTATTAATATTCAGAAACCTCACATTGTTTCGACAGTCTCTTGATTTTGACGGGATATGAAACTTTAAGGAAGTCTCTATCTTTGTTGTGTCTGAATTTGCTGGTCAAGAACTCGATATATATTTTACGCTGAGCATAGTTGTGTAGGCTTTTCTTATAACTGCGACAGACTGTCGCAGTTTTGTCATCCTGTCATCTATAGATATTTACATATCCCCTCTATATGAAGATTCACGATTGCTTCCTGTCCTTCTTTCGAGAGCAGGAATCGGCAGCTTTCGGGGTTGTCAATAAAGAGGTTTTCGGTGAGGACTGCGGGACAGATGGTGTGGCGGAGGTGTTCGCAGGTGGTGGAGGAAATGACACAATTCTGCTATGAGAAAGGCGGAACTCTTGCTCCACGGCATTTGCAGAGACATTATCAAGTGAATGGAAATCCTGCTAAACATTTATATGTAATAGGAAATGGCTTTGACAGATATCATGGTGCCGATTCTGATTATATGAGTTTCAGGAGGTATTTGTATCGTCAGAGTCCATTGACGGTAGGATACTTCAATCTTTATTTTGGGCCGAGATCATTGACTCGGAGTTTTTCTGAGCCTGACGGCTGGTTCTGGTGCGTGCAACCTTACGAATATCGTCATGATTTATTCAATTTGCGATATCCTATAGCAACATGGACGCGGTCCAATTTGTGGCGTGATTTCGAAACTAATCTTGGTGATTTGAATCGGGAGAAAGTTTTTGATTTGTTGGATATGTGTCTGTCACGTGTTGATGAGAGGGAAGATGGTTTCTGTTATGCTGATTATTGTTTGCCATTGGACTCCATTAGTGAAGCTGTCAGAAGTTGTACTATGGACATGAAGTATCATTTTCATCGCTGGGTTAATACTCCGCACTATCAGAAAGGCTTCAGGAAGCGTATGCTGCCTATCGATAACGAGGCTATATTTTTGAGCTTCAATTATACTCTGTTCTTGGAAAGTAAGTATGGAGATCCATCTGACCGGATTTGCTATATACATGGAAATCGCAAGGATAAGTTTGGTTCGTTAGTCTTGGGACATCATTCTGATGATCGTGAATCTTTTGAACGCTGGAGACACAAGAATCAGAATCGTAAGCGTTATCGGCATGTACAGAAGGATGCCAAGGGGAGATATTTCAGCAATGATAAACTTGCATATCTGGCTTTTTTCAAGAGGGATTTTTATAATGGAAATGGAGACTGCCGATACGTTTCTATGCTGTAGATGAGGCTGAAAACAGGCTTGAAAAATACTATTATGATAATTTCAAGAATACTGGTGGTATCATTGATGCCAATATGGGTCTCTTCGATTCGTTGAGTTACATTGAGAAGATAACTATTATTGGGTGCTCTCTGGGGGATGTGGATATGGAGCACTTCCGGCAGATCCGGACTTCCGTGAAAACTGATGCTTTGTGGGAGTTCAGTTTTCATACGGACTCTGATAAGAGACGGGTTGAGAAGGTTTGTGAGGAACTTGAGATAGATACTGGATGTGTAAACACATTCAAGATGTAACCCTGTGAATGCACAGGAACCCACTCATTCGTTTGGACAAGAGTATCGGTATATCTCGCTGGAGAACAACCCGCCAAACGACTTGTAAATTCCGGTTTGCCGGGGTTCTATTGTATGAGTGGTCTTTACGCTCTTCGGAGTGTTTGTGGTATCCTCCGGGATGCTGCTCTTGCTCCTGGGGCAAGGTCCAGTCTGTAGTTCTATATGGCTACAGCTTTAATAAGCCACTGCCATTGGTAGAGTTATCTGCAAGGATATCGAAAATGGCAGGTTAATGGTTATGAGGGTGGGCTTGGGTTTCCGAACCTGCCCTCTTTTAAGTGAATCAACTAACGTTATATCAATTCATTTTTTGTTTACGGAATCATCTTTTTGATTCTTCTTGTCTTGGAATTGGCCTATTTCAAGGTGGCAGACAGATTCAATATCATTGACAAACCTAATCAGCGTTCGTCGCACTCCAGCATTGTCCTGCGTGGCGGTGGAATTATTTTTCTTTTGGCGTTGTGGATTTGGTTGGCTTTTGCTGCGACAGGGTGGATACCTTCGTTGAATCTGGAAATTGGGGACTACCTCTGGTTTCTGCTGGCGGTGACGTTAGTTGCCGGCGTGAGTTTCATTGACGACATTCATTCGTTGCCGGACAGCGTGCGGCTTGTGGCGCAATTCGGAGCTATGCTGATGATGTTTTATCAGCTGGACATCTTGCATCTGAACATGTGGTGGGTGGTGATTCTTGCACTCATAGTTTGCGTAGGTGCGTCTAATGTCATCAATTTCATGGATGGAATCAATGGTATCACGGGGGCGTATGCGCTTGCATCGCTTATACCATTGGCTTTGCTCAATCAGAGTATGGACTTTGTGAATCAATCTCTTATATTCGTGGTAATTCTTGCGGACATGGTATTCTGTCATTTCAATTTCAGGCCCAAGGGCGAAGCGAAGTGTTTTGCAGGTGATGTGGGGTCAATCGGAGTGGCTTATATCCTGCTGTTTCTGATAGGGACATTGATTCTCAGGACTGGAGATATCACTTGGCTGATTTTCTTGTTGGTATACAGCGTGGACGGCTGTCTTACGATTTGTCACCGCATAATGTTGCATGAGAATCTGGGAGAAGCGCATCGCAAGCATGCATATCAGATTATGGCGAATGAATTGAAGATAGATCATGTGAAGGTGGCATCGCTCTACGCGTTGCTGCAGCTGGCGGTGTCTCTCGGATTTATTTATATTATTCCGAATACACCTCTGGCGCATTGGCTCTATCTGATTGGTGCATTGATTGTTCTGAGTATCGCCTACATTGCATTCATGAAGAAGTATTATCATCTGCACGAGGAATATCTGGAGTCGTTAAAATAGTGAAATTATGATGGAAATTGACAATAAGCTCATCTCGAAGTTGCTGTCCGAGGCTGCGGAAAATCCACGGCTTCGTCAGAACTATGATCTGCGCACGTCATCCGACGACAACAGTCAGCGTATGCTCAATGCTCTTCTTCCCGGCACTGTGGTTCCTATTCACCGGCATCCGCACAGTACCGAGAATGTATTGCTGCTTCATGGAAAATTGGTCGAGGTCTTTTACGAGGAAGAGCGAGCTGGAGACGGCATTGAATCTGGAGATGGCATTGACCAGAAGCCAGACAAGGCAATTGGGCGTCGTCTCCATGAAACGGCACGCATTGTCCTGGACCCGTCCTCCGGCAATTACGGCTGCGTCGTCCCAGCCAGCACCTGGCACACGGTCGAAGTCTTGGAGCCGTCCGTCATCTATGAAGCCAAGGACGGAAAGTACGGCGAAGACGGGAGCGAGGCGGTGTGAGTTTTGGGGTGGACGCGGAGATTGCTGATTTCTCTTCGTTCTCTTTCCATGCGGTGAAGAATTTCACTACTGCCGAAGGCGGCGCATTGACATGGAATCTGCCGTTCGGAAACGAGAAGGTGGAGCGTCAGCAGGTGTATTGCGGAAGTCCTGTGCCTTTCATTGAGGGTGAGTCCTGGAACGAGTTTATCTACCGTCTCTCCCAGTTGTTCTCGCTTCATGGTCAGAACAAGGATGCGCTCGCAAAAACGAAGCTAGGCGCATGGGAGTACGATATCATTGGCCCATGGTACAAATGCAACATGACCGACATCATGGCGGCTCTTGGTCTAGTCCAGTTCGAGCGTTATCCGTCAATGCTGGAGAAGCGTCACGAGATGGTTTCATTGTACAATGCCGGCATCGATTCTCTGAACGCTGGCCTTGATGCAGCCCATCAGGTCAAGTATCTGAATCACAGGGCTCCAGATCATTGTTCTTCACACCATCTTTACCTGGTCCGTCTTCAGGGCCGCACCCGCGAAGAGGCCAACAAAGTTATCGAGCAGATGGCTGAGCGCGGCATCGCAACCAATGTCCACTACAAGCCTCTCCCGATGATGACCGCCTACAAGGCTCACGGCTTCGACATCGCCGATTTCCCGAATGCCTATCATTTGTTCGAGAATGAGATTACGCTTCCGCTGAATACGAGGATATCCATGGAGGACGCAGAGTACGTAATAGAGAATTTCGCGGAGATTGTGAAGGGGTTGTAGCTGAGAGATGAATTAGTCGCTCGAATTTTGGTGTAATCTGTGGGATTATACGGGATTCGAGCGAATCTTTTTCGTTTGGGTGACAATGAGACTATTACGTGCATTTTCATTGACAAGTATCTTGGAGGTGGTCGGTCTGCAGTGGCATTGATCTTAATCATCGGCTTGGAAGTTTGGAGGTGCGTGTTGTTTGCGGGGATTTTTGTTTGGGCGGTGGAAGCTGGGTGAGGGAGTTGTATTATTGAGGTTTTTGCGGTGTTGGTTTAGGGCCTTTTTCTTGAAACGTTTCATTGGGCGATTTGGGTGTGTGGTGGTTTCGGAAGGTGTCGGATGTGTTCGGGATAGTGCTACGGTGTCAAAAGGGTCAAGGCTGGACGACGCGGACGGAAATCCTGTGCTTCTTGTTCGGCAGCCACATGGTGGCGTGCAGTTGGCTTGGAGGGTGTTTGTTGTGGCCGATTGATATGAAAATGCGGTATATGTGGAGGGATTGTGAGGGAACTGTATTTGATTGAAAGTTGAGTATGAAAATTGGCATTTTGCGAGGTCTAAAAACTTGTTGTGATAATTTTATAAGTCGGATATAAGCATGGATGTGAGGATGCAGATAGAAATTCAGAAAATATTGGAGTATAGAGATATCTTTCCGAATGAAGCATTGTTAGATATTGACTGTATTCTAAAAAAATATAATCGTGATTTGTTGATTAGGATTGTGAATGCTCTTGGAATGAACTACGGAAATGCGTACATGCCAGATACAACGCTCTTCTCGGAGAAAAGTGCGCTTAGAGTTCGCGAATTAAATGAAAGAATTAATAAGTATGCTCCGAATCTGATTGATACACGTGTTTGCTATTGTACTCAAAGGACTATTTTAGAGTTGTTGAGACATATCTTATCTATACCTGTAGAAAAATATAAAAATAACTATGATGAGAAAGACTTAGAGTACGACATCTTTAGAATAGTCTTGCAACTCAACGAGAATTTGATGCGATTCTCAAATGGGATTGGTGATAAGTGTGTGCCTGAATATTTATACTTCTTGAGTTATGTCCTTAATGACGTGATTGATGCCGAATGGAAGGAAACAACTCGTACTCAACTTTTTTATTTTTTTTGCCTTAAGGAGTTTCTTGAAAAGAAGGATAACAGACAACTATATGATAGACTATGCGACAGATTGGGCGTTACAACATTAAAAGAGTATTGGTGTACCATATTTGGCCTTATTTGCTTATACGTAAACCAACAAAAGGCTGATGGGAATAGTTGTCCCTATCTAGATCTGAAGAATCAAAAGCTCCTTTCTAAAGATCTATGTGATTATTTATCATTAGATATTAATGGGACTTATCTATATGATACTGATGATGTAAATAATAGAGATAATAACATAGATTATAGGGTGTTTCGGTCTCATCCCTTGATAACGTCTAATAATGGGCAATATATTTTATATAATCTGCCACTGTTATGTGAACGACTTTATAATGGGCTTTTTTTTGATATAAAATCTGTGTACGGTGGAAATTTTTTTAATTTCTATAATAGTAAATTTGTCGAACAGCAGTTGTTCCAAAATATTATGACGGAATGTGTCGGGGACAAAACCACTGTTTATTATCCCAAGAAGGAAGATATAGGTGGAGCGGAAATTGAAGGGCAGCCGGATTTTTATATCCGGGAGCAGAATTCAGTAATTCTTTTTGAATGTAAAGGAATAAAGTTAAATGGTTGCCTAAAAGACGAGAGCGATATTTCGCGTATCGTTGATGAATTGAGGAATAAGTTGTTTATGTCTTCAATAGATATTGATAAACAGCGGACGAAGAAGAAAAAAGAGAATGCAGTTGGAGTTGCTCAATTGATTAACCAAATAGAGCTGGTGAAGAACGGTCGTTTTCCATTGGATGAGATGATACCAAGTGATGTATTATATTATCCTATTTTGGTTATTGAGGACCCGAAGATTGTAAGACTCGGTTTGACATCTATGGTTAATATATGGTATCAACAATTGTTAAAGGAACATCTGGTGGGAATAAGACTGAACCCTATAATTGTAATGTCCATAAACACTTTATTCCTATATAAAGATGTTTTTTGTGAATCAGGGTTTGCAATAGTTTTTAATGATTTCCTGAAAGACAATTTCGAATATAATAATGATGGAATATCTTGGACTGCTAATCCCACTGCAGACTTTAATAGTTATATGAAAGGCAAATACAGGATATCAGATTCTGCGTCTAATTATGTGAAAGAGCATGTGAATACTATTTTGAAGGAATTCGAGTCTTTTAAGTAAGGACTGTTGTGAAATACCTAACAATTACGTAACAAGTTGATTGATAAAGTAATAGAAATTTCGTAACTTTGATAAAGGGGAAAAGAATTCCCTCAACCACCGACGAAAGTGAAAAATTGGGGGAATCGCAAAATTAATCTGCATGTCAAAAGTACGAAATTTTTCTGAAATAGCGCCCAATATTGCGTTTCCGGAGTTCAATTTTTACGAACTCTACTATTCAACTTTCGCGAAGAGCGAATTGGGCAGGATACGAAACTGCTTCCTCGTAAGCGTTCACTTCTCCGCCTTGCCTTTTGAAAAATAGGATTCACCTTTGCCGAAATCAAATTTCAAGGCAAATGGAAACAACGAATCAAACAGCACAGGAATCCGCCCAGTCGGGCGTAGTTGATTATGCAGCGGCGCTGCGTCAGTACCACAGATACGGCCGGGGTCGTTCAATGAGAAAGTTTTGCGAGGACGAGGGGTACGACTACTGGAAGTTCTGCAAGTTGGCGAGAGAAGGTCAGAGCGAGATGGATGCGAAGAACATCGCGGACAAGCATCCCGTTTTCATAGAGGTAAATCCAGATGTGACTCAATCATCGGTGCAACGCGACGAGCCGATGAAGGTTTGTGAGATCCGCATCCGGTTCAACAATGGTCTGGTTATGAGTCGCAAGGGCGGTGATGTGGAGGAGGTCATAAGTGCAATCCGCAAGATTCTGAACTGACAAAGATATCGATAAGGTATCGACGGCCTTTGCGGAATCATCAGTGAAGACTTAGGTCACAATCCCCGGAAGCCCAAAAGCGTATATGTGTTTAGCGGGCGCAACCCCAGAGTGAAAAAGGTTCTCATACGCGAATACAATCGCTATGAACTAACGACAATCCGGTTACTCAGGGACAGTCGAGAAATGTCTGAAAAGCTTCAACCTCCTTAATAAGTTGTTCGATAATGTGATATAAATTTCGCAACTCTAATAAAGGAGAAAAAGGATTCCCCCAACCACCATTGAAAGAATGGAAATTTGATTATATTTGCATATTTAGAAACTCCGTGAGATCGGCTTCGGACACACTCGATGAACGCTACCCAAAAATAAAGACTAAAATGGATATAACAGATATAAATGCCTTACTTCAGGTCGGAGAACGCATTTCATTCGAATGTAAGAAATGCGAGAATCAAATTCCTAAATCAGTATGGGAGACTTATTCATCCTTCGCAAACACTGTAGGAGGAATCATAGTGCTTGGCATAACCGAGCATCTGGAAGAACCAGACCAAGTAAAAAGATTTGAAATAACCGGTGTTAATAATCCAACGAAATTAAAAAAGGAGTTCTTCGATACCTTGAACAGCAACAAAGTAAACCGAAATATCCTTATCGAAGAAGATGTTGATATAGTTGAATACGAAGGACATTCTCTGTTGGTTATCAATATTCCGCAAGTAGATTATCGACAAAGGCCAATCTATATCAACGGTAATATGATGAACGGCTCTTTTAAACGGAACTATGAGGGCGACTACCATTGTACCGAAGATGATGTAAAGGCAATGATTCGGGATGCCAACGACAGCGGCAATGATTCTGTTCTTATGGAGAATTACACGATGGACGACATCGATGCTAATACTCTTGCAGCGTACCGCAATAGATTCCGCACAGCTAACATGGATCATGTTTGGAACGACTACTCAGACAAGGACTTCTTGCTGAATATGGGAGGCTATATAATTGACAGGAATACACATCGAGAGGGATTGACCCTTGCCGGTTTGCTGATGTTCGGTAAAGGATTGTCCATTAGGGAGCGGTTTGACAATATTCGTATGGACTATATAGACATGACGAACCTGCAGCCTGATAGTCGCTGGAGTGACCGCCTGACATACGATGGACGATGGGAAAACAATCTGTACAACTTCTTTATGACAGTGCAGTCCAAATTAATCAAAGACTTGAAGCGCCCGTTTAGATTGGAAGGTATGGAGCGAATAGATGACACTGCCATTCATAAAGCAGTGCGAGAAGCATTGACCAATCTTGTGATACATTCTGACTATATGATAACCGGAGTGTTGAAAGTTGAGAAGCACGATGATTGTTTTATCTTTTCAAATCCTGGCTCCCTGAAAATTCCTGTAATGGATATTTATACCGGAGGACACTCCAAAGCCCGCAACCCTAATATGCAAGCAATGTTCAGGATGATAGGTTTTGGTGACAACATAGGTTCTGGATTTCCGACAATACTAAATGCTTGGAAAAAAGAAAATTGGCGTCAGCCTTGTCTTGTTGAAAATCAGGATTTGCATTTGGTGGAATTGACACTCACTATGGCGTCATTGATACCAGACGAATGCCACATAGCACTTCACGACATATATGGTAGCGACTACGAGAAGCTTAACAAGGAGGAGCAATTAGTTTTGGCAACAGCCTTTACCGAAAAATGCACATCAAATTACCGTATGCAGCAATTACTCGGTAGAAATTCATTGGATGTCGGAAAAACATTGTACGCCTTGGTCGGAAAAGGTATGCTTGTACCTGCCAACAAAGGTCGTTGGACTTCTTACTCCTTGAATTCTGAATATATAGAAAAGTCAAGGAGTAACAGTCAAGGAGTAAAAAGTCAAGGAGTAAAAAGTCAAGGAGTCAAGTCAAGAGAAGTGAAAAGGCAGGAAACAATACAAAAACTGATGAGCTATTGTAAAGAGCCTCGAACTCTACAGGAAATATCAGAACATCTAGGATATTCCGACAAATATAGGATGAAGCGCTTTTACATTGATCCATTACTTGGCGATGTATTGACAATGACTTCTAAAGAAAGTAAAACAGACCCTAATCAAAAATATGTGGTCAAGGAGAAATAAATACATAGCTTAACCTTTCAACAATATAGTAGGATTTATAAACTGCCTACCGGATATAAAAGTAGAGTAGATTTCATATGAAAGAAGATATTATAAGATTTATCAAATCAAAAGAGTATAAATACCTTAAGGAAGTGGGACAAGGAGGTACCGGACGAACTATACTCATCAAAGACGAAACAATAAATGAACGATTTGTCTGTAAAAAATATTCGCCATATTTTTCAGAATGTAAGACAAAATATTATGAGCATTTCGTCAATGAAATCAAGATTTTATACAAGATAAATCATCCGAACATTGTCCGCGTCTTTTCATATCATCTGTATCCGGAACATACAACCGGATATATCCTGATGGAATATATTGAAGGGTGCAACATAGACGAGTATATAAAAGCTAATCCAAAAGCTATCAACGATATTTTTGTTCAGACCATAAGCGGCTTCAAATATCTTGAGGATAATGGTATTATGCACCGTGATGTCAGGCCTGGAAATATATTGGTCTCAACGGACGGCATCCCTAAAATAATTGATTTTGGTTTTGGTAAAACTACTCAGGAAACAATTGATTGCACCAAGAGTGTCAGTCTTAACTGGGCATACTCAACACCGGAAGAATTTGTTAATAATATTTACGATCACAAGACTGAAGTATATTTCGTCGGAAAGCTCTTTGAACGACTTATAGGTGATAATAACATATCGCAACTATTTAAGTATTCAGTAGTGTTGGAAAGTATGATACTTCCTAATCCAGATAATCGTATTTCATCTTTCCAAGAAGTGGTTAGGGATGTCACTTCAGAGAATTCGCTATTAGTCAAGTTTTCTGAAGAAGAAAAAAACATATACTCTAATATGGCTGATTCATTTACATACGTTTGTACTAAAATGTATGAAGACACCAAATATGTTGAAGACTTGGAAATAATAACAGCTAAGATTAGTGACCTGTTACAAAAATCTATACTTGAAACATACCTGCAAAGCAATAAAGATTTGATTTCGTGTTTTGTATCTGGAAGATTTAGGTATATAACAAGAGCCGTGGTTCAGGTGAATCAGGTTGAACGCTTTTATGAGTGGTGGAATCAACTATCTAAAGACCGCAAAATAATTGTACTGAATAATCTTTGGACAAGGTTTGATAATATCGAACGGAAAATGGATGATGATCTTCCATTCTAAATTATATAATTCTGCTTGAACCTTTGTGATAAAATTTTATAATTGACAATCAGATAATTAGAGAATAATAGTAATATGGGACAAAAACTGCATAATCTAGTAGAAACCTGAAAAAAGCAACTGCTTGATTTCGGTAAAAGAAACAGACTTATAAATTTTCTTGAAGGGAAGCGTAATAATGTTACAATTACGTCTCCTTCATTTGAAAAGATTGAAAATAATAAGTTGCATTTCAATACGATAGAATCTCAATTATGCGACTTAGGAGTACAGGTCATCTGGTATGAAGACCATAAAGAGGTGCCAGAGATATTGAGGAAGATTATCACTCCTTTGCGTTAAGATGTGAAAAAATCACTATATTTGCCCAAAATAACATCTGAAGATATGCTTATAAGGTACTCGGTAGAGAATTTTCTTTCTTTCAATCAAAGGACTGAATTTTCGATGATTCCAGGCAAAGGCTCTTTGAAAAAAGAGCATAAGGCGCCGGCAATCAATGGTGTCAGCGTGCTTAAAACTAGTATAATTCTTGGGGCCAATGCATCTGGCAAATCGAATCTCATCAAGGCCATGGCTTTCGGGCGATTCATGGTCGTGAAAGGCTTTCCTGCCGGACAGATGATTGATTATGAAAAATATCGTTTGAACAAATCTTCAGCTGAAAGTAATTCTAGGATGGAATTCGAAATTCAGGCTGACAGCAAGAATTATGCTTATGGATTTGTCTTCAATAATACTCGGATTGTGGAAGAGTGGCTATATGAAGTCACGAAGCGTTCGGAGAAAAAGATATTTGAACGTAATCCGCAACTTGCAGGCAACTATGATTTGGCTCTGCTGCTGAAATTGAACGAGAAGGAGGAAGACAGGCAGTTTATTCGTTTCACAGCAAAGGGAACTCCGGATAACCAATTGTTTTTGAGGGAACTGATAGTGCGTAAAGTCGCCGAGAACGTAAGTTACTTGAGAGATATAACCTCAGTTTACAACTGGTTTCTCAATACATTGAAAATCGTCTTTCCGGAGGATAAGTATAATGTCGGATTGGAATCCGAGGTCAATGATAATGAACGGTTAAATACCATCTACAAAGAATTGCTCAAGTATTTTGGGACAGGAATCGTGGGAGTATGCCTGGAAGATGTCGAGCCGAGCAGTGTCGTTATACCGGATTTTATCCTTTCCGGGATAAAAGAGCGCCTGATGAATTCCAAGAGTGAAAACGTGAGGAGCATATTGGGCATCAACAACTATACCTACGTTCTGTCACGTGAAGGGAGCGGGCTGAAGTTCCAGCAACTTAAGACAAAACACGTCACAAATGAAGGGAAAGAGGTCCTGTTTGATACGAAGGATGAATCTGATGGAACGAATCGAATCATTGACCTTATACCTCTGCTCATAGATTTGATCGAAGGTAATAATGTCTTTATTATTGATGAAATGGAGCGTAGTCTTCATCCCAATCTGATATATGACATCTTTGACTTATTCCTCGGTTCGTCATCGAGTACGCACAGCCAACTTATTGTAGCGACGCATGAGTCTTCTCTTCTCACTCAGAAATTGTTCAGGAAGGATGAAATATGGTTTATTGTCAAGGATGACAATGGAACAAGTCATATGCATTCATTGGAAGATTATAATGTCCGCTTCGACAAGGAGATCCGAAAAGACTATCTTCTCGGACGTTTCAAAGCCATTCCTCGTATAGGGAACAGGTATGACCTATCATTAAAACTTAGTAAAGATGCCTAGAGAAAGTACTCCACTAGTCCGTAAAAGTGGCTTTTTGGAGGCTGAGAAGTTTTATGTTCTTGCCTATGAAGGAGATGTTACGGAGAAAAAATATTTTGAGGATCTTCGCCAATCCCCAATGTTCAATAATTCCGGCTCGATAGAAACAATTCCGCTGAAAAAAGAGCGGAATGCAGGCAATAGCCCTCTGGACGTGAAAAAGCTGTTGTCCAAGGCGAAGGCCGAATACAATTTCAGAGCCACTGATGAGTTTTGGCTGATAATTGACCGAGATGATTGGGAAAAGATTCATCATGTCGATTTCGATGCCTTGTATGACGATTGTGAAAAGGAGAAGAACTTTTTCATCGCATTGAGCAACCCTTGCTTTGAGTTTTGGCTGATCCTTCATTTGAGAAAATTGGAGGATATTGCCGATGGTGACAGGGAAAAGATATTGGAAAATGAAAAAGTCAGTGTTAAACATAACTACATTGACCTATATCTTGCAGATTGTATCGGAGATGGACGAGGTTACACCAAGAGACCAAAGGCATCGGTTTTTATGCCAAGGGTTAAAGTTGCAATAGAAAATGCGAGGATGATTCGTGATCTTGGCGAGCGTATACCTGGCGGGTTGAGTACTGACGTATATAAACTTGTCGAAAAATTGATAAAATAAGGCAAGGTGAACAGATTCCAAAAATACGATAGAGGTAATGATACTTAAATGGATTTTTGATAGAGTAGTGGCCTTGTTGGGCTTACTCGTTTTGTGGCCGGTATTGGTGGTCGTGGCGATTATGGTGAAAGTGAAGATGCCTGGAGGGCCTGCGTTTTTCGTACAGAAACGTGTGGGCAAAGATGGTAAACTCTTTAATTGTCATAAGTTTAGGACGATGACGGTCAAGCATAATGGTTCGACGGTTTCTGTCGCAGGTGATTCGAGGATTACTCCGTTCGGAGCTGTTCTGCGTCATTATAAATTGGATGAGCTTCCTGGATTGTGGGATGTATTGATAGGCAACATGTCTTTCGTGGGCCCTCGCCCGGACGTTCCTGGTTATGCTGACAAACTCGTCGGTGATGACAGGGATGTGCTGAAGCTACGTCCGGGCATTACAGGTCCGGCGACATTGAAATATCGACTCGAAGATGAGATGATTTCCGAGTATGTGGCGAAGAAGCAGGCTGAAGGAGATCCCCGGTCAATGCAGGAGATTGCAACGGAGTACAATGATACTGTAATTTATCCTGATAAGGTGCGGCTTAACTGCTACTATTACAGGCACTATTCGTTTGTTAAGGATATTGAGATGATCTTTGCGACTGTGCTGCACTTTAGGGTGAAGTTTGCGGGGGAAGAGGTGTAAATATGTCGAAAATTGTATCATGTCTAAATTTTTAGGAGTATTTTTGAGGGGAATTGATTTTGAGAATTATAAAGTAAATTAATACTATGTCAGAGGAAAGAAAAACAATTTACCTTTGTCTGGCGCATATGTCAGAAGAGGGCTGGGAACAGAAATATGTCAAAGAGGCGTTTGACACAAATTGGGTGGTGCCGATGGGCCCTAATGTGAATGCTTTCGAGAAGGATTTGGAGGCGTTCGTGAATAGCAAAACAAATGAAACTGAGCCGCTTGACAGGAATGTGGTATGCTTGTCTGCCGGCACAGCTGCAGTTCATCTCGCTCTCTTGGCTTGCGGAGTGTGCCCCGGTGACGAGGTTTGTGTACAGTCTTTCACATTCTGCGCATCTTCTCATCCGATAACCTACCTCGGCGCAAAACCAGTGTTTATCGGTTCAGAGCCGGAGACATGGAATATGGATCCTGCGCTTCTTGAAAAGGCAATCATTGACCGAAAAGAAAAAACGGGCAAATATCCGAAGGCGATTGTCCCGGTGGCTCTTTATGGTATGCCGTACAAGATTGACGAGATCATGGCTATTGCCGACAAATACGGCATTCCGATTGTCGAGGATGCCGCTGAGGGCATGGGTTCGCGCTTCAACGGCCAGGTTCTCGGAACTTTCGGCAAGTACGGCGTGCTGTCGTTCAACGGCAACAAGATGATCACGACTTCCGGCGGCGCTCTTGTTTGCCGCAATGCCGAGGATGCCAATGAGGTAATGTGGTATGCCACACAGGCTCGTGATGCCTATCCTTACTACCAGCACACTGCCATCGGCTACAACTATCGTATGTCCAATGTTTGCGCAGGTATCGGTCGCGGCCAGATGACTGTTCTCGATTCGCATATCAAGCATCATCAGCATGTTCAGAAGCTTTATGAGGAACTGCTGGCCGATGTGCCTGGTGTTCATATCCATAAGCAGCCTTCGGATCCACGCTATGATGCGAATTTCTGGCTCTGCGCAGCAACATTGGACCCTTCCCTTCACGTTCAAAGTCAGGAAAATGCCTACAAGGAGGTCATCAAGACCGCAGTGGGCGGTGCTGCAGGTGTGATTCACGCCGTAGATTGTGCGACGACCGATTGTCAGCCGAACGAAAATGTGGAGGCTCTCCGCGTCTTCATGCTCGCCAAGAAAATCGAGTGCCGTCCGGTCTGGAAGCCAATGCACAAGCAACCGGTCTACGCAGGTGCCACAGCCTACACCAACGACGTGGAAACCGCTCTCTTCAAGATAGGCTTCTGCCTCCCTGCCGGCCCATACGTAACCGACGATGATGTCCACTACATTGTAGATTGCATCAAAGAGGCGATTCGGTAAGGGATATAGCGGCTCAGAGGCCTGCAGACAGTTTCGATTCACCGTAGAATGTATCCAGATGGTCATAGGCTATCTGGATATATTCGTTTTTGAAGAGTTTGTTCTTGCGCTCCGACCAGTTGTGGATGGCAGCGATTGTGTCCTCAAGGCTGATCCCGGGATTGTTGTGCCTGATGAAATCTACAGAGGCCAATACTTCAACTTCATGTACTGAGCAATACTTCCACCGTGTCCGCACATCCACTTTTTGAACAAGTTGGCAGGCCCAATATTTCGGAAATGATTGATTAACAGTGTATTGCAGCATCGACAGTGTGCCAACTCCCCTATTTTTTCATGAGAGTTGGCAGGGAACGGATCGAGCGTAAAACGACATAATCACCTATCATTCAGGAGATTACAACTACCAACAACCACATTGGCACCTGCCAACTTGTTCAGAATTTTCATCGCGAAAAAAGAGAAGTTTACATTTGTCGTGAGTTTGTGAAATGGAGAGAATTGTATCGAAAAAAGCGTACATTTGCAATGCGGAAGTCAGAACATAAAATACGGAGAGTCGCTAGCGGGAGACTTGCCGTAGACTCTTCCGGTGTAAATGGCGGAAACGTGTCGGACACAAAAGGCGGAAACGTGTCGGTAACCCAACGCACTGTCGAACGAGACTTCGCCATACTGCAGAAGGCAGGAATTATTAGACATGAAGCAGGCATTTGGGTTGTGCTTGAAAACTTCAAACAGTTCGTATTGGACAATGACAGACAATTTGTTTTTCAAACTGATACAAAACGCGGTAGGCACGGCTGACGGGTTCGGGCCGGTGGTGCCGTCGGCGGAAGAGTGGGTGGCAATGTATAAGGATGCTCAGAAACAGACATTGCCGGGAGTGTGCTTCGCGGGCGTGCAGAGGATATGCAGCAGGAATCCGGAGCAGGCTGTAACGTTACCGACCAAGCTGAAAATGAAATGGTTAGGCGCTGCGGCGAGCATACAGAAGCGCAATGAAATCATGAACCGGCATTGCGTCGAGCTGCAAGAAATGTTCGACCGGGACGGGATACGCCTGACTACTTTCAAGGGGCAGAGCGTGGCGGCTCTTTATAGTGAGGAACTACGGGGATTGCGACAGGCCGGGGACATTGACGTATACGTCGAATGCGGACGCGAAAAGACATTGGAATACCTGAGGAAGAAGGGCATTGACGATGGCGGCTGGGATTACGTGCATGCGCATCCGGAGATTTTCAATGACACCGAGGTGGAACTGCACTATCGGTTGAGCATATCGCATAATCCGTTCAAGAACAGAAAGATACAGAAGTTCTGGAAGAGTCATGAAGAAGAATTTTTCACCGGGAAAGCGAAATTGCCCTGTGGGGAAATCGTCTGCCCGTCCGACTACATACACCTGTTTTATCTGCTGCATCATGCGTTCAGGCACCTCATTTCCGGCGGAATCGGACTGCGCCAGATGATGGACATTTATTTCGCGATCCAGCATCGCGATGCCAGTCAGGACAGACGTTTGATGCAGGATGTCGAGGCAATGGGGATGACCCGTTTCGCTTCCGCGACAATGTGGGTGCTCCGGACAGTGTTCGCATTGCCGGAAATTCCGTCGCTTTGGAAAGCCGATGAGGCGGAAGGACATTTTCTGCTCTGCGAGATAATGGAGGGAGGAAACTTCGGGCATGGCGACACCAGGTTCCGCCGCCCGACATCCAAGGCCGGAAAGCTCATCGAAATCACCAGGCGCAATCTCCACCTGCTGAGCCACTACGAAAGCGACGCACTCGCCGCCCCGTTCTACTACATCTGGCACTTCTTCTGGAAACGGATTCAGATTTGCAAGGGGAGATACAGATAAATTACGTCTTATTCGAAATAAAAGTGTAGATTTGTCAAAAGTACATCCGCGTGCAAACGCAATATTTTCAATAATTGACCATGGGGAATTTTATAGATAAAGGCAATGACGGCTTCGCTTCTGTCCGCAACACTAATTTTGTGGATAAAAGCATGCTGATAAAGGAGGTTAATTCCGTGATGTTAACCGAGAACCGGTACATGTGCGTTACCCGTGCCCGCCGTTTCGGAAAGTCCGTTGCCGTAAAAATGCTCAATGCTTATTATGACAGGTCCTGTGAATCAAGGTCATTATTTGAAGGTCTGAAGATAAGCAATCAGGCTGATTTTGAGAAAAATCTCAATCGCTTCCCTGTGCTTTATCTGGATATGACTGATTTCGTAACCAAGTATGGGGACAATGAGCATCTCATTGACAGAATCAAGCATGATATCTGCGAAGAGCTATTGAGCATTTACAATAACGTCTCCATGAACGCCAACGATGATTTGATGGATCTCTTGGTAAACATCGTCAATCAGACTGGCAAAAAATTCGTCTGTCTTATAGATGAATGGGATGCGCTTTGTCGTGAAGGTTATGAGACATTGATGGATGAATATGTGGATTTCCTGCGTCGCTTGTTCAAGGGCAGCAAGACAGAATATGTGTTCGCATGTGTATATATGACCGGTATTCTTCCAATCAAACGGTACAATACACAATCTGCTTTGAATAACTTCGAGGAATACACGATGCTAAGTCCGGCTCAACTTGCTCCATATTTCGGTTTTACGGAAAAAGAGGTTGCAGGTCTATGTCAGGACGCCGGCATGGATGCGAGACAAATGAAACTTTGGTACGACGGATATGAATTAGGTTCCGAAAAGGCAATTTATAATCCTTTTGCGGTCATGCGGGCTCTGAAAAGAAAGTCCTTTGCCAGTTACTGGGCCGGCACAAATACATTCGAAAGCCTTATTCAATACATAACGATGAACTTTGAGGGGCTGAAAGATGATGTCGTATCCCTCCTCAATGATATTCCAGTCAAGGTAAACTCCCTCCGATTCAGCAACGACATGCACAAGATCGACTGCAAAGATGACGTTCTTACCCTCTTGTGCCACTTGGGGTATCTTTCTTTCAATACTGAAACAAAGTGCGCCAACATTCCGAATTATGAAGTTCGTCAGGAGTTCGAAACTGCCATCGCTGACTCTGGCTGGTCCGAAGTCAACGAAGCCTTAAAGCAATCGGATTATCTATTGTCATGCGTTCTGAATGGCGATGCGGACATCGTAGCTTCATGCGTTGATAAAGTTCATGAACAAAACACCAGTTTGCTTCAATACAATGATGAGAATTCATTGGCTTGTGTGCTCTCATTGGCTTTCTATACAGCAAGATCCCGTTACAGTATAATTCGTGAACTGCCGACAGGCAGAGGGTTCGCCGATATTGTATTAGTGCCACATAAGAATATTGATTTACCAGCAATCGTTCTTGAGCTGAAATTCAATCAAGACGCAGATACGGCTATCCGCCAAATCCAGCAGAAAAACTACGGCGATGCGCTCAAGTCATATTTCGGTGACATAGTTTTAGTAGGAATCAACTATGACCGAAGTACCAAAAAGCATAGCTGTGTCATCGAAAACATAAAAAGGTAGCAGCCTGATCATCCCCTCTCCAGACGCCTGATGTCGCGGCGGTAGCAGGTGAAGAAGAAGATGCCGGCCAGGGTCAGGCCTACGGGGAAGCCGGTCCAGATGCCTTGGAGACCGAAATGCGCTTTGAAGCCGAGGTAATATGCCACTGGAATCGCTATGACATAATAACTTACGAATGCGGCGTACATAATCGGCTTCACGTCCTGTAGACCACGGAGTACGTTGGCGAAACAAAGCTGGAGGGCATCGCCGAACTGGTAGTCGAACAGGAAGAAAAACAACGACACCGCCATGGACGCCACCTCGGGCGAATCAGTGAAGATACCGGCCGCAGGATAGCGGAAAACGTATAGAAGCACTGACAATGAGGCAGATACGGTCAGCATCATGAGATAGCCTTTCCTCACATACTCCTTCACGCCGCGATAATCTTTCTTGCCGTAGGAATTGGCCACCAATATGGAAATCGCGAACGAGAGGCCCTGCATCATGAGGAAGAAAAGCTGCGAAATCGTGATTACAACCTGATGCGCAGCAAGTTCCATGACACCAAGCCAGCCTGCCATGATGGCGGCAAATGAGAAAGTCGAAGACTCCAGGCCCATCTGGATTGCCACGGGATAACCCATATTGAAAATATGCTTCATCTTCACGCGGGAGAAAAGCGCTGACCTGAAAGCCGCGATATAATCCTTGAATTTCTCAGCCTTCCAGATGTAAAGGACGAAAAGTATCAGCATCAATGCCCTGGAAATGAACGTACTGATTCCGGCGCCGAAGAGTCCAAGCTCCGGGCATCCCAACTTTCCGTAAATCAACACCCAGTTGCCGAAGATATTCAGGACGTTGCCGAACATGAGGAAAATCATTGACACTACCGGCTGGCAGATGCCGTCGGTGAACTGTTTGAGGACATTGAAACCGAGCGCGAAAAGCGTGGAAATTCCGACGATTATGTAATACGGGCGGATGAGCGGCATGAGCTCCGGCTTCTGGCCGAAATGCCCCAGAAATGCGTAGATGACGGTCAGCAGAACGATACTGACAATGCCTATCAAACCATTGACCAGCAGGCCGTTCTTCATGCTCACGCCCACACCTCTCAGATTGCCGGTGCCGTGAAAGGCTCCGATTACAGGTGTCAGTCCGGAAGCGAATCCCAGCTCCGTGAGGATGAACAGGTTCAATACATTGTTGACGAATGATGATGCAGCCAGTTCTTCCACGCTGTGCCACCCTATCATTATGTTGTCCGCGAAGGCCAGAATAATCACACAAGCCTGGCCGAGCATTATCGGAATGCCGATTTTTAGAATTTCCCTTACTTTCTTCATAGCTTTACACACTCGCGCCTACCCTCAGGATCCGGAAGCCGGCCCCGCGGATAAGCGCGCAAAGTTAGTAAGATTTCGGTGAATTTCCCCTATTTGGCAATCATTTGAGCGACCTGTGCGACATCATATTCGAACCAGTCGCTGCATGGCTCATAATTGTACGGAATGAATTCAGAAACTCTGATGAATACCTTGTTGCAGCCATGTCCGACATAAATGTCCAGCATCAGGCCGTCGGCTGTGCCCTTCTCATTCCAAGCCGCCTTCGAAAGGTCTGATTTCAATGCTGCCATGATTTCGGCCTTACGGCTTGCAGGATAATACTTTATGACACGGCGGAAACGCAGCCCGGTCTCGGTGTCGCGATAATCCGTCTTCAAAAAGAGCAGCATCAGCACGCCGGGAACGGCAAGACAGGTTCCGAAGATATTGACCGAAACAGAGGTCGGGAGAATGATGAGGACAATGCCGATTACAGTCATTGCCGCAGAGATTATAACATCGCGCATCGAGCGTACGCGTACAAATTCTTTTTCCATAATTTATTGTATTCTAAGGATTTACGACCTACTAACATTATCCAAAGGCGGCCGCTTGACTTTGGACAGACAGCTGAAAATGATACAGTTGCCCCTATTCCGGACAACACGTGTGGAGACAGCCGCTAAAGCCGCATTTTCCTCAGACTGATAAGATGATGTGAAAAAGATGTGCAACCGGAAGGATAAAGTCCGGTATTTTCGGTAAATGCCACGGCCTGGTGGACGCTGGAAATCTTTCCCGACTTCAGGAACGACGAGCGGTCAGCACCGGAATGCCCGCCAGTAGTACGGACCTTGGCTCCGGGTGTCGAGATACGTCCGGCAGAAAAAAGGACCTGCGAAGAAGAAATCTCCGGAAGGTTCCAGTCATTGTAGCCGCCTTCAGAGCAATCCTTCTGCGCCAGAAATCCGCATTCGGGAGCCTCAATAACAGGCACATTCTCCTCGTCGAAATTCCAGCAGAAAATCGACAGGATAATGACAACAAGTATGCCCAGACATTTACGCATATCCACAAAAGTACGAAAAACCCGACAAACTCGCAATACCCTATTCCGTGTATCTGCTCAATGCTTTTTTAAGACTGAGGACCACCTGCTCGCGCAATGACTGCGGTTCCAGGACTTCTACGGCATCGCCCTGGGAAAGAATCGCCTCGATGAAATCGGCGGCAGGGCAGAGCTCGTATTGGAAAAGGGACCAATCAGGGTGAATTTCGATTTCCCGCTGTGAATGGTGCATCGGGCGCACACGCAGATATTCCTGGTGCCCGTCCCGCGCTTTCAATATAATTTTCTGTAATTTAGGGACATCCGTAACCATCGCACCATAATAGTTCTCGAAGAATTTCTCGCCGTTGAAATTCACGGGCAAGTGGAAAACGGGACCGGTTATCTCCAGATTCGAGATGCGGTCCATGCTGAATATCTGAAGACGCCCGACCGGTAAGACTTTTCCGAGAAGATACCAGTCGAACCTGAAAACTTTCAGACAATATGGGGCAACTTTGAAGATATGGATTTCGTTGTCCCTGTAACTATGGTATTCAAACCGCACCATAAGGCTGGTTTTCATACTTTCCAGCAGAGGGACCATGCACTTTCCGGTTTCAGGAGTCCTGTCGAAAACCACGCGGTCACGCAGAAACGGGTATTCGTTCATCATGTTGTTCACTGAAATGGAACCGAACAGCCAACGGCGGAAGTCTCCCCTCTTGAGATCCTTCATATTGTCCAGATAATAACTGTAATCCGCCTTCCTGTCACACAATATGTCGACGCCGAAGATTTCCTTGATCTTCGCGCAATGATTCTGGAACGTCTTTTTCGGCAAGGGTTCCTTCATGGGGTTCAACGGGGATTCCAACCATATCTTGTTTATCGCATCGAAGGTAATCTTCCTGTTTCTGCCTATCACCTCCACCAGCCACACATAACGGCCAAGAAGACCGGAATTCTTGTTATTGTCTTTAACCATCGTGATTTATCTGCTTGTCTTTGGCAAAAATATTGATTTTCTACTACTTTTTCATCAACAGGGTAGGTATTTTGTACAAAAATTTAGTTAATTTTGCGATATATGAAAAAAGGACTCATCGCAGATGCTTGAAGATATAAGGAAAAATATCGAAAAACTCATTGCCCTTTATGAGGGCGAGAGACAGCAGAAAGAGAGGCTCGTACTCGAACTGCGGCAGCGGGATGAGGAGATTGATTCATATAGGAAGCAGATTGCGGATTTGGAAAGACAAGTAGATAATCTCAAGCTGACCGAGGCTTTTACAGCGCCTGCAGGGAGCGGAGATGCCGCGAAGGAGAAGATTGACAGGTTGATCACGGAGATAGACAGATGCATCTCCTTATTGGAAAAATAGCTATGGGGCAGAAGATTACGATAAGCATCAGCGGAAAGAAGTACGAGCTGTCTGCGAATTCCCCGGAAGACGAGGAGATATACAGACTGGCCGCTGCGTCCGTGAACAAGATGCTCTCAATCTATACGGACAAGTATCCGGGAAAGGAGCTTGCTGAACTGCTGTCATTCGTGGCATTGACCGAAAGCAGGGGAAGGCTGTCATTGATGAGAAAGATCGAGGCGATGGGCAAGGAAGTGGAAATGCTTGAGAAACAGACAGATACTTATCTTGAAAATATTGATAATCAGCCGCCAGCCACCACTCGCTGAAAACAACACGTTCTACGGAACCGGGTTATCTCGAGCCGGGGATGCGCAGGCCTAAGTACCTAAGTGGGATTCCGTCTCGGCGGAACGTAGGATTACTGAACCGGCACGGAGCTCAAATCTTATCATTTAAGATTTTTCTGACAGACCGGCTGACGGCTTTTTATTATAGGACACTATCCGGACATGACGCTTCCAGACATTGGAACGACATGTCCGGTTATTTGTGTCCGGGCGGCATTGAAAGAACAAAAACAACATATATATTATGAACATTGTCATTTTGATTACAACAGCATTGGTGGCAGCCGCTTTCGGCATCGCCGTCTACATAATGGTTCACAGAATAGTGATGAAGGGCAGGAAGGACAGCATCCTGGAGAAAGCCGAGCTCGAAGCTGAGAACCTGAAGAAGGAGAAAATCCTGCAGGCAAAGGAAAAGTTTCTCCAGCTGAAGAGCGAGCACGAGAAGTTCGTGAACGACAAGAACGCCCAGATCAAGGACACGGAGAACAGGCTGAAACAGAAGGAGAACAACCTCAACCAGCAGAACAATGAGCTCCAGAAGAAGATGAAGGACCTGGACAACACCAAGGCGAGTCTCCTGTCGCAGAAAGACGCATTGGAGAGAAAAGCAGCTGAGTATGAGGCGCTTAGCCAGGAAGCCAACAAACAGATCGAGAACATCGCGGGCATGACTGCCACGGAGGCTAAGAACCTGCTGATGGAGAACATGAAGGCAGAGGCGCGCAGCGAGGCGCAGGCTTATATCAATGATACCATGGATGATGCCAGACTCAATGCTGCCAAGGAGGCCAAACGCATAGTAATCACCACTATACAGAGAACGGCTACTGAAACTGCCATCGAGAATGCAGTTACCACATTCCCTATCGAGAACGACGAAATCAAGGGCCGTATCATCGGACGTGAGGGTCGTAACATCAGGGCTCTGGAGGCTGCCACGGGCGTGGAAATCGTCGTGGACGATACACCGGACGCTATTCTTCTCTCTGCTTTCGACCCGGTAAGACGCGAGGTCGCAAGACTTGCATTGCACCAGCTGGTTGTGGATGGACGAATCCATCCGGCACGTATCGAAGAGGTCGTGGCGAAGGTACAGAAGCAGCTTGAAGACGAGATTCTGGAGACAGGTAAGAGAACCTGCATTGACCTCGGCATTCATGGAATGAACATTGAACTGGTGAAACTTATCGGCCGAATGAAGTATCGTTCTTCTTACGGACAGAACCTTCTCCAGCACTCCCGCGAGGTTGCAAACATCTGTGCATTAATGGCTTCCGAGCTCGGATTGAATCCTAAGGTCGCGAAGAGAGCCGGATTGCTCCACGATATCGGAAAGGTTTCCGAGGATGATCCGGAACTTCCACACGCACTTCTCGGTATGAAGCTGGCAGAGCAGTACAAGGAGAGGCCTGAGATTTGCAATGCAATCGGTGCCCACCACGAGGAGACCGAGATGACTTCGCTCATTTCTCCTATTGTCATGGTAGGTGACGCGATTTCCGGTGCACGTCCGGGAGCACGTCGTGAGGTCATCGAGTCGTATATCAAGCGTCTGAAGGGCATGGAGGACTTGGCTGCCGCATATCCTGGAGTAACCAAGAGCTACGCCATCCAGGCAGGCCGTGAACTCCGCGTGATAGTAGGAGCCGAGGAGGTAAGCGATGAGCAGGCAAACAAGCTTTCCGCTGATATCGCTCTGAAGATCCAGAACGAGATGACCTACCCTGGACAGGTGAAGATTACCGTCATAAGGGAAACCAGGTCAGTGGCTTACGCGAAGTAATCATTCGGGGCAATGCCCCCAAGACATACAGAATTATGATCAGCAAATCATTGATGAAATTCATTGCAGGCATCGTTTCTCTCATTATGGGAGCGATGCCTGTTTTGGCTCAGAACTTCGAGCCGACAGTCACATGGAAGGTCCGTCAGGGCGATACGGCTGACGGTCTGACAGAGATTATTTTCGAGGGCTCCATCAAGCATGGATGGCACACCTACGGCGTGTCCCATAAGGCGTCACCGACCGTGGTAGAGTACACCGCCACTGACGGATGCACCATGGAAGGTCCTATGTATGAACTGCTTCCGACGAGCGATTATCATGGAGACAATGTCTTTTTCGACACCATCAAGCTCGGTCAGAAGGTCCGTCTTACCGAATCAGCCGGCAAGTTGGAAGGCGTGATCACTTCGTCCAGCTGCGAGGAGGAGAATTGCGGAATGCCAGAGGACTGGGAGTTCTCGCTGAAGCTGCGCGCTCCGGCGACAGCTGCTGCCACGGAAGATGCCGGACACAGTTCCACGATCGGCGACCCTGTTACGGAAGAATCGCAGAAAGCAGGCGGTTCCATCTGGGGACTCATCCTGGAGGCCATTCTCTGGGGCTTCGCTATGCTGTTGACCCCATGCGTCTTCCCTATGGTGCCGATGACCATCTCCTTCTTCATGAAAGGTTCATCCACCCCGGCAGCCGGACGTTTCAAGGCATTCATGTACGGCTTGTTCATCGTCCTGCTCTACACAGTGCCTATTTCCGCCATCATCGGCATCACCTACCTCTTCGGCGGTGCGACCGTTACGGCAGACATATTCAACTGGCTGGCAACGCATTGGCTTCCGAACATCATCTTCTTCATAGTATTCATGGTGTTCGCGGCATCGTTCTTCGGCGCGTTCGAAATCACCCTTCCGTCATCATTGGTGAACAAGAGTGACAAGAATTCGGACAAGGGCGGCCTTGCAGGCATCTTCTTCATGGCATTGACCCTCGTGCTGGTATCATTCTCCTGCACCGGTCCGATTGTCGGTTCCGTCCTCATCAAGTCCACCCAGGGCGAATTCTGGACTCCGATGGTGACAATGCTGGCGTTCTCGGTAGCCTTCGCATTGCCTTTCACCATCTTCGCAATGTTCCCGTCCCTCCTGAAGAAACTCAAGAGCGGCAGTTGGCTGAATTCCGTGAAAGTCGTGCTCGGCTTCATCGAGGTGGCGCTCGGCTTCAAGTTCCTGAGCGTGGCTGACCAGACGTACCACTGGGGACTTCTAGACAGGGAAATCTACCTCGCCATCTGGATTGTAGTGTTCACATTGCTAGGTCTTTACCTTCTCGGCAAGATCCGTTTCGAGGCCGACAGCGAGGTAAAACACATCGGCGTCTTCCGTTTGGCGCTGGTAATCATTGACTTCACCTTCGTCGCCTACCTCATCCCGGGAATGTTCGGCGCTCCTCTCAAGGCGCTCGCAGGCTACCTCCCGCCGATCGAGAGCCAGGACTTCGTCGTATGGAACACGCGCAGCGGTTCAATGCCTTCGGCCGGCCCTGTTTCTCAGGTCAATGAGAATAAATATGGTCTGGAAATGCCTCTTGGTCTCTCCGGCTATTTCAATCTGGATGAGGGACTTGCAGCAGCCAAAGCGACCGGCAAGCCTGTTTTCGTAGACATTACCGGTCACGGATGTGTGAATTGCCGCGAAATGGAGCAGCGTGTATGGAGCGATCCGCGTGTGCTGGAAATCCTCCGCAACGATTATATCCTCGTGGCCCTCTACACGGACGACAAGACGAAATTGCCTGAGTCCGAATGGGTTACAGCTGAAAACGGCAAAGTCCTGAAAGATATGGGCCGCATCAATTCATACGTAGCCCGCAATCGTTTCGGTGTCAATGCCCAGCCGAATTACGTCCTCCTTTCACCAGACGGCGCCCAGCTCATGCCGATTCGCGGCTATAATCTGGACGTCGACGGGTTCATAGAATTCTTGAAATCAGGATTGGCGAAGGTTGCCAAGTAGATTACTTGACAATTCCCTCACTATCAATAAGATATCCCTCAGAGGGGGCTTCTTTCAGGGTTTGGAAATTATGAGTTTCATCCCTAAGGATGCCCCCTTTTCCGTGTCCTGATGTTCCGCTGTTGGTCTTGATGTAATCTCCGCAGATAGCGAAGTCCCAGTCAGTTCTTTCGGCCCATGCCTTATCCTCTTCCTCGGACAGGAAGGTACTGGTACCGACTGTCTCGCCGTCCTTGATGGAGAAATATACCCATTTGCCTTCCTCAAGGCCACGGATGGTCACCTCTGTCGCAATGGCAGGCACTTTGCTTTCGCCCTGCTTGCAGGCGCAGCACAGACATGCCGCGAGGATGGACAATATTATACTAGCTTTTTTCATTTCAATGCGATTTATTCAAGTTTAAGACTTCCGTCCGGTGCATAGACATATTTCAGTTTGATGGTTCCGTCCTGACGGTTATAGTCGGAGAATCTCATCTTCACATACTTGCCGTCCGCAGTCTTCAATACGAGAGGTGCCGCTGCCGGCTGACCGGACTGACCGAGCCACTGCACCTTCGAATATGATGTCGTCTTCGCAGCCACGGTTTCAATGCTGAAGATATTGTTGCCGCTCTTTATTTCTTTACCGGCAATGTCCTTGCACTCATAAACCTTTGGAGATGAAGGATTTTCACGATAATCCCATACGGAGAATGCAAGCATTTTCCCGGTTCCCAATTCCCTGCCACGTTTATTGCGGCTGACTGTGAGGAAGAACTTAGGTTCCTCGGAGTCATGGATATTCTGGACATAAGAACTGAAATCGAAAGCGAACTCGATTTCCGGACTGCCGCTGCTCCCCTGCATCGGATAATCCCCGCCCTGATAATTGGCAATCGGCACGAGATAATCATGGACAGGAATATTGTCTGAAGCCTTGTTGGAAACGCCGATTCTGAATGAAAGGTCATTTCTGGACGTATAGTTCAGTTTCACGCGGAACACCACCTTAGGCTCACGATATTCCACATCGGTTCCGCACATGTCGCGGCTCAATTCGCTGTTCGTCCTGTCACTCTGCTCCCAGAAATAATACGGCAGATAGTAACGTCCTCGGTCATGAGCGAAATGGTCCTCTCCCCAGGTATTGCAGACGATGAACGCGCCCTTGGTAAGAGTTCCGTCAGGTGCCGTGAATTCCACAAGGTCATCATAGCCCACGATAGTCATGGCATGTGCGCCGTCAGGAGCCAGCTGGGTAAGCAACGCCTTATATCCTGTAGCGGACGGTCCGGTATAATTGGTATTGATCTTCCAACCGCTTGAACGTGAAGAGAATGTCACGATACCGCCAGGTTTTCCAGGTTCTCCGCGATTCCAGAGATAATTGCGCACTTTGTCGATTCCGGCACGGTCGATAACCTCGAATGTGCGGATCTTGGTCACCCTGTTGTGCAGAGCTTTCAGATAACTGTCATATCCGGTAGTCCACTTGAACTGGTAACTCGAATACTGTGACGGGAAGTCCGCTTCCGTGGCAATACCGCCTTCGAATGCAATCTGGAGTCCGTCAGTACCGAGCGAACCTTCATCCTTGCCGTCGTTAATAAAGTTCCATGTATACAGGTAGCTGAACTGGTAATCCTTGCTGGCCGAAGCATCCCTGTCCAGAAGACGGTTCATCTCGTAGGTAAACATATAACCGATATACGAGGCCTGCGCACAGGAGCCTCCGATCTGGTTGATGAGCGGCGGAAAATATTTCAATTTCGAGTTGTCGACCCCCGCGGGCATACTTTCCTGAGCCCGCACACTCACGGCGCCGGCCCCCAAAACAAGGAAGGCCGCTACCGCAATGATTGTTTTACGAATAGATGCTATTGCCATGATAATCTCTTGATTGTCTTTTTGATTTCTGCCTGGATCTGCTGCGGGATGTCGGTGCCGTTTACAAGCATACCGGAAAGCGATTCGATTATTTCACCACGACGGACGGACTGCTCATACCAACCGAGCGTCTCACATGCCACCGTACGGACATATAAGTCATCGGAAGCATCTCCGACAATGTGGAGAAGCGGGTCGACAGCGAATATGCTTCTTCCGTTACGGAATGTCCTGATGTCGTTCACTCTCTTCTTCACAGGTTTTTCCTTATCAGCCGCACCCTCGGTGCTCTTGCTGTAATGTCCTGTGCCTGAAAGCAATGCCACTGCATCGTCAGCTGCGTGTCCGGAAGCTCTCACCATCTCCGGATGAGCTTTCTTGAATGCCTTGATATCAGGGATAAGGGATGTGTCTCCAAGCGCCGCTGCCATTCTGACGGAATTTCTGGCAACCACCTCATAGATATCTTCCAATCCTATCCTGACGTATGTCGCGAAATCAGCATCCGGGTCTGTGGCCAATGTATTGAAGGCATGAATACGGACAGTCCATGACGGGTCACCGAACATTTCCGCTGCGCGTTTGTGTGCTGCCTTGGCATCAATATACCCCAGATGGGTGATTCCTGCGCATCTGAGCAATGAATTGTCAGAATAAGTATATTTCTCCCAGACGGAAGGATTCAACTCATTGAAGACAAGATCATTGTGAAGTCGATCGCGGAGTTTTTCCTCTGCTTTGTCATGAGGTGTGAATCTGAAAGTCGGGTCACCTATAAGATGAGACTCCAGATATGCGACCTCTTTCTGCCACATGCCGGCACGCTCCCCTATCGAGAGATAGCCCATCAGTTTGTCTTCCCATTTGTCCTGAAGGACATTGACAGTATTTCCTTGAGCGACAATGCACTCCCCATCACCGAACACATGGCATCCGGCCACGTATCCCTCCCTGTTGTGGAACGAGCCGTTGTAGCAGGCATTGAATACAATCATCTTCGCATTGCTATGGCCTTTCATTATGTCGTCCAGGAAAATGTTTGCCTGGGCATATTCCAATGAATCTGCGGCAGCATAGGCGGCCATTGCAGAGTCGGAGAAATCCTTACGGGATAATCTATATTCCTGCTCCACGGCTTCTTTCATAAAGTCTTCCCCGTGGCCTTTTCCTGCATAATATTTATAGGCTTCAGCGAGTGAGCGTCTAAGATAATCCATGTCCTCGTCCAGGTTATCCGCCACCTTGCTTTCGTTAATATATTGGGTATCAGGGGCTCCATGTTCACTGAAGACGAACAGGTCCACATCCTTGCGGGCCACTTCACTGAGGAGGTTCCATTTCATGTGCCTGTCCTCGCGGAAATTCAGGAAACGGTTATGCGAAGCCTGACTGAAAACGTAAGGGAAATATTCCCTGAACACGACCGGTTTCTGGCACCACAGCGTAAGACAGTCGGAATTATATCCGTGTCCCGCAAAGAAGGTGAGATTGTCGAGGGCATTGTTCTGCCTGTGCGCATCCACTACCTTACGGAGATACTTGCGCATTATCTCATATTTGTCACCTTTCATCACTGCAGGCACTTTCATTCTGGCAGAATAGATGTCCGGACGGAGATGCTGCGCACCCTCTTCAGAAAGTCTGTAATAGAACACGTCAGTTTCCACAGTGTCACGGCAGATGAAATCGAAGCTCAGACCGAAATCATCATAGAACCGGTCCGACGGCACTGAAGATTCTTCCATCGGCCATGACTCCTCATTCATCTTGAATGCTGTAGTAAGGTGCTGTCCCTGACGCACTTTGACAATAGGAATATCACCGGCGAACACCACGCCTTCAAGTCTGGGCTTCTTCCCGGCAAGAGCAAGTATCTCTGCCTTCACTTCTTCCGGTCCCTTCCAGTCCGCACTGATGATATATGTTCCAAGTCCTTCTTCCTCAAGAACCTGCTTATAGGCATGGAATTCTTCCGCACACTTGGAAAGAGTCTCGCTGTCGGTTATGATGGCAAATGCCGTAGGTGTTTTCACACCGCATTTCTCGACTTTGACCTGCGCCGCCGCAATTGACGCAATGCCGCAGAATATAGCCGCCGCTATAAATTGTTTAATCAGAATATTTCTCATAATTCTATATCCCTCATTGAATTACAGTTGCCCGGCAACCTATCTCAAATAATCTCCAAGACGGTTCTTTGTCTTGACAAGTTCATTCCTCAATGCTTCCGGCATCTCTTCGCCTGATTTCAGGTACGCATCGATTCCGTCCACAATGTCCTTTCTGTTCCACGCCCTGATGAACCAGCCGAGGACTTCTGCGCACTGGACACGGGCATTCTCGACTTCCCCGGAATCGCGGACAATCGCGAGCAAGCTTTCAGCATAATGCGGATAAGGCTGGTTACGCATACCGCTGATATAGAATTTACGGTATCCGTTATTCTTGTCTCCAATGATTTTTCCGGTCGAAGATTCTATGGAGAAAGCAGCTCTGAAGCAATTTTCAGCTTTTTTGTGGAAAAGTTCCCTGTCATAAATCCAGTCTGCTTCTGCAAATTTCTTCTCGAATTCTTTAAGGAAGAGACTGTCCGGGAAATGAGCACATACGAATCCCACGTTATGAGCCACGCGAAGGGAATTGTAATCACGCATATAGAGGTCAGCCAACTCGGCAGCCATTTCCGGAGTGCCGACTTTGCCCATGAAGAATGCGGACTTCCTGCGAATGAACTCGTAAGGGTCGTCGGCACCGTCTTTCAGGACTTTCTCATAATTGCCGTCATTGTAATGTTCCAGAAGGTGAAGGCACTGCAAACGGAGCATATATTCGTCTCTTTCCTTCCAAGTTTTCAGGAGGAGCGGCGACAAGTCATTGTAATTCAATGCATATAGTTTGTGCAATGCAAGTCCTCTGATGTCGCAAGGATATTTAGGCGAGGTGAATTTCAGCCAATATTTGCAATTCGTATTATGCAAATCAGGGCGAACGGCATCCTCAGAAGCCGTAAAGTGGAACGTAGGGTCGCCTAAAATATGCGATTCCAGAATATTGACCTGCTGCATCCATTCTCCCACACGATAGCCCTCGGTGAGCATTCCCATAAGATCGGATGAAGATTTGTCCTGCAGGACATTGACGGAGTTTCCGATGCCGACAAGAGCATTGCCCCCGGAGAGGATATAACGAGATGCAATGCAATCATCCTCACGGAAATCGCCGTTGTAGCACGCATCGAAAATCGTCATCTTCACGTTCGGTTTCGCTGCCGCAATGTCATCCAGCATAATGCCGGTCGCCGCATCATAAAGCGAGTCCTCCGCCTCGGTTTTCGGGTCGTTCCAATCCTCGACCCAATCGCGGGTGATGCCATATTTCTTTACAATGTCTTCGATTACGCTTTCCGCATCCTTGCCACGTCTCACCGCGGTCCGGATTCTCTGGCGCATGCGATACTTGGCATCGTAATAGTAAGCGTCGGTTTCATTGGCACGTGGAGTTTCTGTAACGTATTGTCTTTCAGGGACTCCATGTTCATGGAAAAGGGCAAGATCCAGGTCATTCCGGGCAATTTCGCCGAGAAGTGTACTCTTCACGTCCGGATACATTGCATAGAACAGGAACTTCGCGCCGTCTGAGCCGTTGTCAAATGCCGCAGGCATCTGCTCCTTCAGGGTAATAGTTTCATCTTTCCACGCAGCGAGACTATTTGAGAATGAGCCGCTTCCGCAATATGACATCAGGTGGTCCAGCGGATTGTCCTGTGATTTGGCAGCCGCAGCTTTAAGCAGGTAGCGTGAAATCTCGCCATATTTGTCACCTCTCTTTTCAGATGATTTGATTCGTCCGGTATAGATGTCACAGCTGATGTGTTGCGGCGACTCGGCGGCAAGATTGTAGTAAAAGAAGTTCCGTTCCACACTGTCGCGCCCGAGGAAATCAAACTTCAGGTCGAAGTCGTCATAGAACCTGTCGGATGGAACGGAAGAATCCCTCATCGGCAATGTCTCATCCATCTTGAACGCTGAAGTGAGGTGCTGGGCACCGCGGATCATTGCTATCGGGACATCGCCGATGAAGACCGCGCCTTCCAGTGCTCTCATCTTATGATAGAGCATCAGGCTGTCTTTCAATTCATCCGGATTCGTCCAATTCCTGGACACCACGAACGCATCAAGTCCATCTGCACAGACTGCCGAGCGATAAGTTTCTATCGCCGCCTTGCAGTTGTTAAATGTCTGAGGGTCAGTGACAATCGCGAATGAACGTGTCTGGGCAGTCATTGTAGCTGCCGTAAAGACGGCTACTGCCGTCAATAAAGTTTTGTATGACATCTAAACCCTTAAATATTAATAGTGTGATTCCTATTGTTTCGGTTATCAGTTATTCAGGGAAGCTATCTCTAGAACAGGATTCCGAAAGTTGCAGAACAGAGAATTCTATCCTTGTCCAGGTCCAAAGCTCTTATGTATGAGGCTTTCGCGCCCAATACCCAGTTAACTCGCTTACCGGAAGAAACAGTCCAGTCGACTCTGCCGCCGGCCTTTAAGTAACTTGCATTCAGCCAGTCACTTTGGTCATTCATCATAGCTACGGGAGCAGGATATACCTTGGCGCTGAGGCAAGTGTAGCCATCGCCCAATCCTACTGCGTAACCCGCATGGAGACCGACGAGAAGAGATGACTTCCTTATCTTGAAATGCTTGTCGGCTAGGGCTCCTGCATAAATTCTCATGGCATCTGACGTTGATGCCGGTGAGAGATAGCTCTGGTTGAACATTTCGAATCTGGCTTCTCCGCCAACCTTCCAGCTGTAGCCTTTAGGGTCGGAAGCTCCGAAAAGGTGGTCGTAACCGATGGCGGCATTGATTCCCGTGAAAGTGGTCATTTCATTTTCATTGAGAACCATCCATTCCTGCTGATAGGCTGTCGTATTCAGTTTCTGGACATATTCAATACCATCTGTAAGGCTGCACAATACGTTGAGTGCCAGTTTATTGGACTTATTCTTACCGAAAAACCATGCAGCATCGAATGTAATGTCGTTTTCTTTGATGGAGCCAAGCCGCTTCGGCAGTTTAGGATTTTCTTTTCCCATGGTGGTACGATGTTCGAATCCGGCTTCAATGAACAGGCTTTCGCCCAACGAGTACTGAAGCGCTCCGCCATATCTGTTCGTACGGTAAATATGAGTCTTCATACCGTCGTTTCCACCGACCTTGTTCTGGGTACTTTCTCCAAGACCGCGATGCTGCCACACCTTAGGATCTTCCCAAGGATTGTTGTTGGATACTGTTCCGCGCTCAAAACCATTGGTATATGTGCCGCTGAGGCCCAGCAGGCTTTGGCCGAGAAGTACAGCGACTGACGGTTTTACAGTTACGCTATACTTGTATGTCTCTCCTCTCGGGTCAAGCTGTTTGGCTCCGACCTTGGTCGTGTAGTCCACTTTTACACCGAAAGAGACCCTGTCCCACAAAACGGGTGATGACAATCCGGCGTTGAGCAGATATTCCTGTCTGTTCCATCCGCTGGATTTGTCATCGACCGGATAATATGGCATGTTGTCCTCCAGTTCGTACATGAGTACGTTGTAGAGGGCGTCGTGTTCAAAGATGTTTCTGAAGGAGAATCCGCCCGTTGCCAGGAACTTGCCTATGTAAGCGCCTCCTGACGTGCCCACGGAAATCTCCGATTTTTTTTCGCCTGAGCCGATTTTACGATACTCGCCGAAGCCTCCGTCATAACTGAGGTCAAGCGTGCTGAACAACCGGTAAGGCTTGAATGAGAGGCCTGCCGCAGAAGAACTTCCGTACCACAGGGAATTTCTTATGGCAGTCTCCTTCAGGACTGTATTTCTGTGGATTTCCGAAGGCTCGGCAGCCCGGGCTGCAACTGCACCCAGACTGACGAGCATTACGGATATTGCTATAATTCTCTTCATTTCGAACTTGTCGATTTTACTTGTTTATCCAAGTGTTCCATGAAGGCACCTTGGCATCATATCTTCTGACCTGAGGGTCCTTCTTGACTTCGAAGTCATTAGTGGTGTTGTTGGAATCCTGATAAACTTTTGTTCCGTCAGGACGGGTTTCCTTGATTTTTCTCGCAATACTTTCGCCGACATACTGTCCTGAGCACCAGATGGCTCCTGCATCAAGAACTTTAGGAAGACCGAGTACGTTCATACCTGTTTCATCACTTACAGTCTGCACAGCATCGATCACGTCGCTGATGAGAACCTCTCTTCCTACTCCGTTGTAGTCCGCATTGGTGGCAGTGATGAAATCCTCATTCTTGAGCGGTTTGGATGGCTTGAAGATTATATACTGAGAGCCTGATACGGAAGTAAGCCACTGAGGCATAGCATATCCTGCCTGGATTACCTTCTTCATGTTTATTGCTGGATTGTCTGTAAGAACCAATCCGCTAGGTGCCGTGGATTCTTTCTCGATAGCCTCGAATTCTGCACCTGTCAGATCTACAGGTGAAACGCCTTTGGAGAGGCTTTCTGCCTTATGGTTGGTAGCCCACTGGGAGATTACAAATGATTCGCCCGGTTTTATCGGGTAGCTGTGTCCGTCACCCTGAATCTGCCATACGACTTTCACGAATACGTATTGGTCGGCATTTTCGATAGGCCATTCATAGATGATGGATTTGTCATAGGACGCAAAGATTGTCTCGGCGATGCAGAGGTTGTCAGCGTAAACTACTTCCGTGCTGTTGTTGTAGATTTCATAGAACTGGTCACGGAAATAGAAATCTTTCACTCCTGTATAATAAATCTCTTTGAATACGAGAGCGGCCTCCTTGACGGCATCAACTTTTACCACTACTTCAGCGCCATCGGCAATCAAACTTACATTGCTTTCAGAGCCGGCGATGGTATATATAAAACCGCCTTGATTCTGAGACCCGCTTACTGTCACAGTATAGACGCCGGGGACAATGCCTGTTGCAGTGGCGAGGCCGTTTTCTGTCTTGGCTTCGATTGTGCTTCCTGTTGCGAAATTTGAAATGGTAACATCATAACTGTCAGGTGATTGTATGCCTGCTGCCGCAATTTTAGCCTCATCAACCCTTACGTTTATGCTGATTGTCTTAGTGCCGGTCTTCTGACAACCTACCATCGCCAGAACCGCAAGTACCATTAAGGTGATCGCTGAATGTTTCATAACTTTAATATTTTAAGATAAATAACTACTTGATTGATACCTTGAACTCAAATCCGAAAAAGATCGGTATTCCAAGTTCTCCATATTCGCCTGTCTGCTTCGACTTATAGAGCGGACGGCTGTTGAACATATTGTTCACGTAGAATGACGCAGTGAATATATTGCCGATTTCCTTGCTCACATTGAGATTGAAGAGCATTGTCGGGAAATACTTTTCAGCTATGAACCTGTTGTCATTGCGAGTCGGGAACATGTAGGAGAATTCCGGATCGCTCTTCTTGGACGGATCGAAATCATATACTTTTCCATCCTTGCGGGAAATGTATTTGATGAACATTGTATCATTGCGATACTCAGTCCAATACTTGCTGTACCAGTTCATCTGACCCGTGAGTGTCACGGCAAGTCCAACCTGCGGAATGTTGTGAGTGATTCGGAAAGTGGTATTCAACTGCTCCGCATAGCTCGTAGAGACTTCCGGTTCATAAATACCGATGTTCTTTTCAGGTGTCCCTACATTTTCTCTCGTTCCGAAAGAATACCCCTTATTCGTATTCGAACTGCGCATCCATGCACCATTGATATAGAAGGAGGTACGGATAGCATCAAATCTTCCGAGGTCGATTTCATATTCAATTCCCCTGTTGGTGGACTTGATGTTGTTCAGAGGCTTATAGACTGTATAGAAGAGGTCGTACTCTGCTCCTTTCTTCAGTACGGGCCGCTGTCCTGCATCCTTGTGGTCCACGTCATAGGTCAATGCGTGATACCATTTGAAGGAACTGAGGTCAAGTCCATAATTGTAGCCGTTGTCCATCCTCTCGTCATAAGCGGTAACGCTGAGGCGGTAATGTCTTCCGAACTTGAAGTCCAGACCGACTTCCGCCTTGCGGTTCACGGCGATCTCCAGGTCCTTGTTCGTAGCATCGTAAACATTGGTCTGGGCAATGAGCAGCTGCTCGTTTTCAGGCATTCCGGCTATCATTCCGTTGTATAGGATGTGGTCGTGGTATGACTTGTTAGGATAGAGATAGTACGAGGTCGGGGCCTTCGATGTCAGTCCGTATCCTCCACGCAGCGTCATCCAAGGGAAGATGTCGATGGAAGCATTGATTCGAGGTGCTACGGAATTATGCCCATTGACATTGTCATAACGGACGCCGGCCACGATATTCAGTTCCCGCTTTGCGAATTTCCAGTTGAAGTAGTTCTCTGCATAGAGACCCAGCTGGTTGATGAACGGAATATCAGAATAAGGCCTTGCACGATAGCCTGATTCAGCATTGCCGATATTCCTGTAAGGAGGGTAATCGTCGTCATAGACTGAACCTTTGCCGAGGTTTCCGTCGGTCTTGAAGTCCGCTCCAATCAAAAGTCTCTCGTTCACATTCCCCCAAGTATGGGCAAAGTCTGCATTCAACTTGACGAAAGCATTGACCTCCTTGCCGTAGATATCATATTGATAGAAATAGCTGTACGGCAGGACCACGCCTTTTACCGGACTGTCAGACGGTACGTTGGTAATAAGATTTCCATCCGCATCTTTAATCTGCGCTCCGGCAATGTTGCTGTATATTTCGCCATCTGTCATTGACTTGGCATAGAGATTCAACGCATTGGTAGCCGTGCTTTCATAATGGGATTTCTTGTCGTTAAGGCTTCCCGAAGCCAGCCAGTTGATGCTCCGCAGCCAGTTTCCATTGATGGATGCACGGCCATTGGTATTGAACGCAACTCCTATGTCATTGGCATAGGACTGGGTCCTGGATGAAGCATCATCAGGATTTAGCTTGCTGCGGTCGCGTCCATAATTCATTGACAAAGACGTAGTTTCATTGACCAATTCCCCTATTCGCACGGTCCAGAGGGCCTTGGCGCTGGCACGCTGGTAGAATGCGTGGTTCTTGGTCAGGGAGTTCTTGCTATACGCGTAGTCGCCGGAGATATTGAGGTCGCCAGCCTTTTTTCCGAGCGAAAATCCCTTACCTGCCGAAGCCTGATAGATATTCGGATTGGTCTTGAATCTAATCATGAGCGGAGATTTGCCGGCTCTCGATTTCACAAGCACGGCTCCCGACGTCAGGTCACCATATTCCGCTGACGGAATACCTCTGATGACTTCGATGGATTCAATATTGTCAGTCGAAAGTGTTCGTACGTCCATGCCTCGCGCCGGTGTACCGGAACGGCTGTCATCTCCCGAACTGCCGCCTACTACCGGGCTGAGTGTCTGGAGGTTGGCATTGTTGGACATCGGTGCGCCATCGACAATGACGGCGGTTCCGAGGCTGTTCATCACTGATGCCGAATTGGCTGATTCGCCCGGAACGATAGGACGTGCAGTTCTGATGGTAATCGATTGAGAGCTGGACAGATCCGGATTCGACACGGATACTCCCGGAAGCAATGCCATGGCATCTGCCAAGGAACTGGTCTGCATGTGGTCCATCGCCTGCCTGGAGATATTGGACGCTGTACTGCTTCCTGCCTTGTTTCCAGTGGCTACGACCACGACGTCGCTCAATCTGAATGAGGTTTCTTTAAGCGCCAATTTCAATTTCACGATTTCTCCCGGCTTGGCAGCGAAAGTGGTGTCCTTCTGTTCCATTCCGTAGAACTGAACACTGACGGTGACTGTCCCCGCCGGCACGTCTTTAAGAGAGAATACACCTTTTTCGTCAGTCATTGTATAGAGCTGTGACGGTGTTACCAAAACCGACGCGAAGTCGACTGGAGAGCCGTTCGTAGCGGAAACGACCTCTCCTTGAATGGCGAAAGTCTTCTTGGGAGCGGCAGCCTCAACTGACAGGCTGAAACAGGCAGCAACAGCAATCGTTGCAATCGAGATAAACCTACATTTATCCATGTCCGAAATTATACTAAATGCACTTTTTCCATCAAATTAATTAATCCAACCGCCTCTTTTTCGATACCCTATTTCGCAAATGTATCATTATAATTCAAAATAACAAATACCAAGAAATAACTATTGCAATATCGACAAGAAAAACTGTCCGGCGGGACGCGGCCACGGGCTGTTTTGTAACTCATTGATAATCAGATACCTTTTGAACAGTAGCGTGGAAACGCAGCCTTTTTTTGGCCACGTTTCCACGCTGCATTTTATAACTAATTGACAATCAGCGCCTCCAAAAACAGAGCGTGGCCGCGTCCCGACAGAACCTCAAAGGAGACGCAAACCAATCAATTTCAATTGGGAAAATACTCATATAGGAACAATGGAAATGCACTCAATACGCTTACGCTTTCTTTAGGCAACACGTACTTCTGCAACTGGGCCCTGAATATTGCCTTCTGAGACACAACATCCTTGTCTTTCGGGTTGGTTAAGATTCCGGTGCACAAAAAATTGGCCTTGACAACATTCTGCGTCTTTATGTGGTCCCAATTCTCTGTGCGTGAACAGATTTCATTTTCAGTTGCGTCTCGTCTGGTATTCAACGTAAGGAAATCCAGGCTTTTGTAATCGGAGAAGCAGTCGGCCATATTCTTGAACGAAATATCCCTGCACTGTTGTCTGCTCACAATATAGGTATAGAACATTGAATCCGGAAGATGCTTAGTGTATCTGATAGCCTCCACCATCGGATAGTTTATATATAACTTCCCGTTTTCTGTCTCATTGTCGAACATATCCAACATCTCCGAAATCTGCAAGTTCATCTCTTCCAACAAAATGTTCCTATTATGGAAGTCATAGTCGAATACCAGATAAATCTCTGAGAAGTCAGAACTTTTAGCATCTCCGGAAAATGGAGAATCCGTTCGTCCGTCATATTTTTCGCGAAGCACGGAAACGATATCGCCGGAATCATCCAAATTCTTCAATCTCTGATAGAGTTCATATATATTATTTCCGAAAGAGCACACAATGTGCTGACTGTCCTTGAAGAACAGTTTTTCAATCGCCCAGAAAAGTTCAGGCTCTCGTTTTTCGCCTTCAAAAACAAACAATATCATACCTTGAATGCGTCTCCTCTGAACAATTTTTCTATATTATGCCCAAACCGAAGTTCTTTCTCCGTACAGTCGCACAAAGCCTTGAGCTTATTGTCATAGACAATGAAATTACAGTCAGGACGAAGCAAATCATTCGTCATCAAGTATGTGTTGTGTGAAGACGTGAACACTTGACAATCCAATCCGAACAGAAGCTTGCAGACCTCAAATGAAAGTTTGAAATGATAAAACGCGTCAAACTCATCAATGAACACAAACGCTGCATCTTTCATTCTCTTTATCCAGTAGAACAACAATTCCAAAGCATGTGTTCCCGTGGAAGAAATCGGATCAAACGGAATTTTCTTTCCGCCGACAATACAGAACAGATTTTTTTCTCCACTTGCAGGTTGTGCAAATTCGAAATTCTGTCCGCTGACCTCTTTAAGAAACCGCTCAAAGTCACGCACTAATCCATTCTGAATGATGAATTCATCCAGAAGTGCACTCGTGTTCTCCAATCCGATGAACTCACGGGTTTCCAGACATCTGAACCAAAGCATCCCATTCACGAACTTGTTCAGTTGAAGAAGATAATGATCTCCTGCAAGCGGATAAGACGTGATAAGAAAATTTACAATGGAAATATTGTTCGCATTGTCGGCAAGGTTGTGACGGACTGCGTCACCCATAGGAAACTCATCGTTGTAAAAAGATAGTTTGCCGTCAGCTCTTCTGAAAACCGGATTGCCGTCAACAGCCAGATTCTCATACTTCAACACTCCCATAAAGTCCTTGCCATAGCAATATTCCACGACCTTCCCTTCAAAGATGAATGTGTATTCAAAATCGACAATCAGTTCCCGACTGTCTGCATAGGTAAAATTAAAATAGTAATCCGGCTTTTTCCACTTTTGGGAAAGGTGATTGACTATATCAAAAATTGCAAGGCTGAAATTTGTCTTGCCGGAACCATTCGGGCCATAGATGATACCGTTCTTGATAATACCATCCTTTATGGCAAAAGCATTGAACGTATAGTTGCTGTGGCGGGTCAAATCAATTTCTATCCTATCTTTGAACCCTCGGAAATTTCTTACGGCAAACTTTGCAAGCATATCATTTCTATTTTAGTTTCCGCTACAAATATAATGATTTTTTATAATATCCGTAAAAAAATTACGGGTAAAATCCAGCACTTTTAGATGAAATGTTATTATCTTTGCATTGTCGGAACTGTATGGCTGACAGAGACATCGGACAATATACCAACCCCATGTCACAGAAGTCATTATAGAGTACCGACAGACATATTATAGACGTTACTGACGTTTTTCTTTCACGATACAAACTTGGCGGTTTGACGAATTACAGAAAGAGGGAACGGCAACGGGAACGTCCACATGCGATGACACATCAGTCATCCGCGCCGGTGAAAGGCGTGGAGATTTGCTGTATATCATCCTGGCGTGGGCTATTGCGTTGCTTATCTTTTCTGAAGGGCACGCCAAGGCCTGTATCGTGGGATAAGCAAAAGCAAGACTCCCACGTCTTTTTTTGTATCCGCCATTCTGGGGAGGCATTGGCACAAACACACACAAACTAATGATTGGCAACAACTATCAAGATGAAAAGCCAGGCTATTGCCCTCCTGAAATCAAGTCAATTCTGATAGATTCAAAATCACCTTTTGCTGTCGTCGAAGGCAGTACCGGCAACGGTCTCAATGTCGGTGTAGGCGGATGGGAAGAAGGTGATAATTTCAGCGGCGATGCCGACTGATAAAATAATGATCAACAAACACTTAAAAACCAATTAATATGAAATCACGATTTCTCGTATTGTGTCCGACATTGGCGGTTCTGCTTGCCGGATGCGCGAAAGAACCAGTCGTGGAACCAATTGTAGATGACTCCGGCCTCATACCGCTGAACATCGACGGTTCCATCAACCAGATTCAGACCAAGGTCAATGCTGCCGGCTTCGTGGACAAGGACGCGCTGGGCCTCTTCGCCGTGAACTACAGCGAGGAGAACACCGTCCCAGGCACACTTGCCGACAACGGAAACCAGGCCGACAACGTCAAATACGTCTTCGACGAGGCCGCCAGCAAATGGACCCCGACGAAGCAAGTTTATTACAAGGACGTCAATACCAATGTTGACCTCTACCTCTATTATCCGCACCAGTCATCCGTGACCGAGGTCAATGCCGCAAACTTCGAAGTGCAGAAAGACCAAAGCTCAGCCGCCACCGCATCATCCCTCTCCGGATATGAGGCCTCCGACTTCCTCTGGGGCAAAGCGGTCAATATCACCCCTTCAGAGAACAAGGTCGCAGTCCAGCTGTCGCACAAGATGGCCGCTGTCAATGTCGTCCTTGTGGAAAAGGAAGGCTTCGCTGAAGGCGAATTCGCATCCCTCGAAAAAGGAATCATCCTGACCAATACCACCCGCAAGGCCAAGATCAATTTCGCGACAGGCGAAGTTTCCGCTTTGGGCAATGCCCAGCAGGACGGTATCGTGATGTGTCCGCAGAGTAGCGGCTCGTTCAGGGCAGTGGTAGTTCCGCAGACAGTGGAAGCCGGCGAGAAACTGTTTGCGATTACCATCGACGGAGTATCATACGGCTTCAGAAACAGCGCTGCTTCAGTAACTTACGCTGCCGGCAAGCAGACTGACGTCACTATCAACATCAAGAAGAAAACTCCGGCAGGCGAATACGAACTCACCCTCGGAGACATCAAGATTGCCGACTGGACTGAGGATAAGAATACACATGGTGGCGAAGCCCGTCAGTATTTCGTGGTGAACCTTACCGAAGCTGGAACGCTTGGCAAGGTAATTCGCAGCTTCAAGAAGAATCCGGACAAGATCAGAAATTTGAAGGTGTCAGGTCCGATTACTACAGCGGATTTCTACTTTATGCGTGATTCAATGGCGATTCTGGAGGCGATTAACCTGAAAGAGGCTAAGGTGGTGAAGTGCTTTGATTATTTATCAGGCATTACAGCAGACGATATTATTCCGTCAAGTGCTTTTAATAATAAACAAACTTTGACCTATTTTTCTTTTCCAGAGCAAATAACATATATTGGTTCTTATGCCTTTAGCAACACAAGCCTTTCTGGTGCATTGATAATTCCTGACGATGTCACTAAAATTGAACAGGATGCATTTAATAATACATTGATTGGAAGCGTAGTTTTCTCATCAAAGCTTACTATGATAGGAGACAGAGCATTTAATGAATGTAAGTCTTTAACTGGGACTTTGACTTTGCCTGAAACGTTGACTTATATTGGAAGTGTTGCTTTTTCTGATTGCTCTTTTACAGGCGAGTTACATTTGCCTAATAGTCTGGAATATATTGGAGGTTCTGCATTTAATAATGCTGGCTATTTTACTGGTGGGCTAAGAATTCCAGATAAGATAACAACTTTATATTATGGAACGTTTAGTAATTCTAAGAAATCTGCATTCAATGGTAAATTAGATTTGAATAATTTGACAACGTTTGATAAGTATGAATTTTTTAATTGCGGATTTACGGGTGAATTAATAATTCCAGAAGGGGTGATTTCTATTCCAGACTTTGCTTTTTATGACGGAAATGTAACGAGCGTAATTTTCCCAGATTCTATTAGAAGCATTGGTGATGACGCTTTTAGCGGTCAAAATAAGTGGTCTGGAGAGATTGTGTTCAAAGAGGGATTATTGTCAATTGGTAATAGAGCTTTTTGTGCATGTAATCAGATTAATTCTATAGAGTTACCAAGCACCCTTCAGATGATTTCTGTAAATGCTTTTAGCGGTTGTCATAATATCTCCAGCATCACTTGTCATTCCATCGAGCCACCAGCTGTTATGTCTGGTACATTCGATGGCGTAGCCAAGGATAATTTCACGGTCGAAGTCCCGGCACAGTCCGTTACCCGTTACAAGACTGAATCCGGCTGGTCGGATTTCCGCCGAATCGCAGCACATTATGATTTCTCAGTAAGCCGCGACAGAGTGCGCACATTAAACGCTGCCGAGTCAAGGACATTGATCCTGCGTGCTCCTGCGAACTTTAACTGGAGCATAGAAAGCAAACCAGACTGGGTGACTGTTACGCCTTCATCCGGTACTGGAAAGGCTGATATCACAGTATCTGTTCAGCAAATGGCCCGCACAACCGATCAATTTGAAGTAAATGAAGGCACTTTCACCAGCCCTACATACAAGAAATATGCAGGCCGAAGCGGCGAGATTGTCTTCAAACTTGACGAGAAAGACTATCGTTGCACATTGGATGTGGAGCAGTATGATACGGAATATTCCGATGGTGAGGTTATGACATTGAACACGGCGACCAAGGGCCCTGGCATTGACATTGTCTTTATCGGCGACGGCTATGATGCCAAGGATATTGCCAAAGGCACATTCAAGCAGAATACTGAGGACGGCTTCAAGCATTTCTTCGGCATTGAGCCGTATTCTACATACAAGGATTATTTCAATGTCTATGCAGTCGTTTCCAAGTCTGACGACAGCGGCATCGGCACGGTCAATACCGTGATTGACACCAAGTTCGGCAGCTATTTCACACAGAACCGCATAAAGGCTCCAGCTGCAGACAAATGTTTCAAATGGGCGAAGCGTGCTGATGCGTCGATGGACCTCAGTAAGTCTATGGTGATAATGCTCATGAATACCTCCACATACGAGGGCGTGACGATGATGTATGGAGACGGCTCGGCTATTGCCTGCTGTCCTGTAAGCACTGATGCCTATCCTTATGATTTCCGAGGAATCATCCAGCATGAGGCAGGCGGACACGGTTTCGGCAAGCTCGGTGACGAATACATCTACCATAATGCATTTATCCAGACTTGTAACTGCATAGATGGCTGCGAGCACCCGCAGGGTGACGATGACACAATGACCTCTTATGGCATTTACAAGTCCAAAGGCTGGTACAAGAACCTCTCCATGACCGCAGATGCCAAGCAGGTTCCGTGGGCACATCTCATCTACCACAAGAACTACTCCGACAAGGTGGATATGTATGAGGGCGGCTATATGCACACGCGTGGCGTATATCGTTCTGAGGCAACAAGTTGTATGAACAACAATATTCCATACTACTCCGCCATCAGCCGCCAGGCCATTGTCGAGAGGATCAAGGCTTATGCAGGCGAGGCATTTGACTTCGACGATTTCGTGGCCAAAGACTCCTTCGAGGTCGGCACCAAGTCATTGGCAAGAGACTTCGACTGGACCTTCGGCGTGAATCCGAACATGTTCCGCGCGAACGGCGACGGCCCTATCTACATGGGTGAGCATCCTAACGTAAAATAAATTATCAGAACAATGAAAAAATCAATATACCTTATAACTGCGGCAGCTGCATTGATTTCATGCTCCAAATCCGAGCCGGCCGAGGTCAATGCTGATGAACTCCGGTTCGACATCTCTTATCCTGCCACAAAAGCGACCGCTTCCTCTTTCGAGAACGGTGACGCGATTTCGCTCTATGCAGTGGAATATGCTGCAGACGGCACCCAGATGCCACTTCAGATCGGCGGAAATTATCTGAATAATGAGAAGATAACCTACAGCGGTTTGTCCTGGATTCCAGAGAGAAAGCTGTTCTGGAGCGAACGTCCATGCGATTTCTACGGCATCTACCCATATCAGAATGTGACATCCATCGAGAGCTATCCGTTCTCGGTGGCGACTGACCAGTCCGGTGACGGCTACGAGGCTTCCGATCTGCTGTATGCCTATACGCAGAACGTTTCCCGTTCAGCGGGCGCCGTAAGCCTTCAGTTCCAGCACATTATGTCCAAGCTGGTTGTGAAGCTTGAGAAGGGGCCGAAGTTCGAGGGCAAGATTCCTGACGACGTGGTCGCGCATATCTACAATACCAATGTGGAGTGCACTGCGAACTTCATTACCGGTTCAGTGGAGAAAAACGCTTTCGGAGCGAAGAACACCATCACGATGAAGAAGCTCAGCAATGAGCAGTTCGAGGCCATCCTGGTTCCGCAGAACCTGGAAAGGAGCACTCCGCTCATCGAGCTGACCATGGGCGGCATCGCCTACCTTCTCGACTACTCCCTGAGTTTCCGCGCCGGCTACGTCCACACCGTAACCATAACGCTGAACACTTCCCCTGACCAGGAGCAGATCGAAATTTCCATCGACCCGTCAGTCAACCCTTGGAAATAATTCCGGTCGACATAAATGATCAAGGTGTGGAAACGCAGCAAGTATTTGCCAACTTTCCACGCCGCTTTTTAATTCAAAATTCGCTATCTTTGCAACTTGAAACAATAGAACCTGTAGAGAGTTATGGCAGAGAGCAATTTTATTGATTACGTCAAGATATATTGTGCTTCGGGACATGGGGGAGCCGGGTCGGTGCATCTGCATCGCGCCAAGTATGTGCCTAAGGGAGGACCGGACGGAGGAGACGGCGGAAGAGGCGGACATATCATATTGAGGGCGAATCCACAATTCTGGACATTGATCCATCTGAAATATAAGAAATTCATCAAGGCGGAAAACGGAGAACATGGCGGAGCGGCGCTTTGCAAGGGTAAACAGGGCAAAGACATTATCCTGGACGTGCCCGTGGGAACCGTCGTGAAGGACGGAGAAACCGGAGAGGTGCTGTTCGACATGATGGAACCAGGCGAGGAGAAGATTCTCTGCAAGGGAGGACGAGGCGGACTGGGAAACAACAATTTCAAGTCGGCAACGCAGCAGACCCCGAGATACGCGCAGCCTGGAGAAGACGGACAGGAAGGATGGTTTGTCCTTGAGCTGAAGGTACTTGCGGACGTGGGACTCGTCGGATTCCCTAATGCAGGAAAATCCACATTGCTGGCAGCGATTACTTCAGCCAAGCCCAAGATTGCGAACTACGCATTCACCACATTGGAGCCGAACCTCGGAATCGTGAGATACCATGACGACAAATCATTTGTCATGGCCGACATACCTGGAATCATCGAGGGCGCGCATGAGGGTAAAGGCATAGGACTCAGGTTCTTACGCCACATCGAGCGCAACTCCGTACTGCTTTTCATGGTATCGGCAGAAGAAAAAAACATTGAAAAGGGATATGAAGTTCTGCTGAACGAGCTGAAGATGTACAACCCTGAACTTCTCGACAAGGACAGAGTCCTGGCGGTGACCAAATGCGACCTCATCGACGAGAAGGCAGAGAAAAAGATACGGAAGACTCTTCCGGCGGACGTGCCGACAGTTTTCATTTCATCAGTTACAGGAGAAAATCTCCCGGAACTGAAAGACGAACTCTGGAAAGCATTGAACACTGACATTTAACGGATTATGCATTTCTGGGACATATTGCACAGATGGGATCAGATTCTGACATTGTTCATCAACAGTTTCCACATTCCGGCGACTGACCAGTTCATGATGTTCATGTCGGACAGGGACGTCTGGTTTCCGCTCTATGCCATCATCGCATTCTTCCTTTTCAAGCGGCTCGGCTGGAAAAAAGGTGGAATCGCGGTTCTATGCATGGCGCTGACTTTGGTTCTATGCGACCAGACCTCCAACCTTCTGAAATACAGCGTAGCACGATTACGTCCATGCTACAGCAGCCAGATGCTGTTCGGCGGACTGCATGTCCTGGAAAACAGAGGCAGTTTCTTCGGATTCTTCTCGGCACACGCCGCCAACGCGTTCGGATTGGCAATGTGTTCCACAGTATTGTTCCGCTACGACAAGAAGCACACCTATAAAGCATTCATTATCATGATATTCACCTGGGCGGCGTTGCTGTCCTTCAGCAGGATTTTCGTCGGGAAGCATTACTTCGGAGACATCACGGTGGGTGCCATGATAGGATGCATCTACGGGTTGATTGTCGCCATGGCTGCCAGATGGATGTTCGCCAGGTTCATCGACCGCAAAAAAATCCCGTCACCTGAAGAGGCGGCGGGAAACAAAATTTCTTGACGGCTCAGATTACAATTCCTGCACAGTTTTCTCCATATGCATAGAATGGGAACCTTTGATCAGAATCGTATAGCCATCTATCTTATTCTCAGTAAGATACGCCACGAGCTCATCTGATGACGCGAACCATGAAATCCTCGCATCCGAAACAGATTTCAATGCCTTTTCGAATTCATGACCGACAAGGAAGATCTTGTCAATGCTGCTGTCTGTCAGGAGTTTCAATATTCCCTCATGTTCTTCCGCAGAACTCTCGCCAAGTTCACCCATATCACCAATCATCACCGCCTTTGCAGGAGCTGACACGCTGAAGAAATTGGCCAATGACGCCCTCATGCTGGAAGGATTGGCATTATATGCATCCACTATCAGGACATTGCGGTCAGTCTTGACCATCTGCGAACGGCTGTTGGAAGGAACATACTCAGCAATCTTGGCAATCGCATCTTCTTCAGGGACTTCGAAGAACTTTCCGATACATATGGCAGCCAGGGCATTGGCAGCATTATATGCGCCTACAAGCTTGGTTTCCAGCACCTTGCCATCATTCATCCTAATACGGAGATATGGGTTTTCAGGCGTAGTTTCCAACACTTGGCAGCCATCGGTCACAAGACCGTAAGGCACGATGGAAAGGCCGGCACGCTGCGAACACATTGACCTGAGAACCGGATCATCCTCATTGACGAAAACCGCCCGCCCGTGGGCATTGACATAATCATAAAGCTGTCCCTTTGCGCGCTTGACGCCTTCGAAACTGCCGAAACCGAGCAGGTGCGCCTTGCCGACGTTGGTGATGATGCCGTAGTCGGGCTCGCAGACTTGCACCAGCTTCGCAATGTCGTCGGGATGATTTGCGCCCATCTCAATGACAGCCAGCTGGGTAGCAGGTGTTATCTTCAGCAGGGAAAGAGGCACCCCGATGTCATTGTTGAAATTACCCTCGGTGGCAACTACATTGTATTTGGCGGCCAGCACGGTACGGATAAGTTCCTTGGTCGTGGTCTTGCCGTTGGTCCCGGTGATACCGATTACAGTAAGATGCTCATCTCCAAGCACATGCTCCCTATGATAGCGGGCCAGGTCCTGCAATGCCCGAAGCGTGTCCGGAACAGGAATGATGCGGCTGCAGCCTTCTGTATCAATGCATTCCGACATACGGGAGGCAATCGGAGCGGTTTCATTGACAACGGCGTATGCAGCTCCAGCATCCAACGCCTTGGAAGCATACTCGTTGCCATCGAAATTCTCGCCTTTCAGCGCGAAGAAAAGTTCACCGCCACGGATGGTGCGGCTGTCAGTGGTGACCGTTCCACACTTGCAGAATATTGAATATAATTCTTTGATTTCCATTATTTTACACCTGTACTTCCAAATCCGCCCTCTCCCCTTTCGGTTTCGTCAAGGACTTCAACTTCTGACCACTCCACATGCTCGTGTTTGGCTACCACAAGCTGGGCAATGCGTTCTCCGGGTTCTATAACGAACGGAGTATCAGATAGATTCACAAGCAGAATCTTGAGTTCGCCACGATAATCCGCGTCAATGGTGCCCGGCGAATTGAGGACCGTGATACCATGTTTCACGGCCAGGCCGCTTCTCGGACGTGCCTGACACTCATATCCTTCCGGCAATGCAATATAAAGTCCGGTAGGAATGAGCATGCGCTGTAACGGATTCAGTGTCAGCGGCTCCTGGAGATTCGCGCGGATATCCATCCCTGCAGAGAGCGGAGTCGCATACGCAGGGGACGGATTCGAAGATTTATTGACAATTTTTACTTGCATTATTTTTCGAGAATTTCTTTGTCGTCGTGCGGGAGGACAAGGTTCAAGATGACGCCTACGATGGATGCGAGGCCGATGCCGGCCAATGAGAATGAGCCGAAATCAATCACCGCGCCGCCGATTCCTATCGTAAGGATCAATGATGATATGATAAGGTTGCGGGTGGAACCCATGTTCAATCTGGATTCAATCATATTGCTGATACCGACTGATGCGATGGAACCGAACAGAAGGAGCATGATGCCTCCGAGAACAGCCTGCGGAATCGTCTGGATCACAGCGCCTACCTTGCCGATAAGTGCCAGCACCACTGCTGAAACGCCTGCAATGCGGAGTACGGAAGGATCTGTTACTTTCGTAAGTGACACTGCACCGGTCACTTCTGAATACGTAGTAATAGGCGCGCCACCGAGGAATGCCGCCAGGCAGCAGGAAAGTCCGTCACCGAGCAACGTGCGGTGAAGTCCCGGATCTTTCACGAAATCCTTGCCGGCAATCGAGCTTATGGCATACATATCTCCGACATGTTCAATGATAGGGGCTATGGCTACCGGGGCCATGAAAAGTATTGCCTGCCAGGAGAATGACATGTGCGCGAGTTTAGGAATGGCGAACCATGAAGCCTCTGCCACAGGCGAAAAATCCATTGCTCCCCTGAAGAAAATGACAGACACGATATATCCGGCTACTGCACCGAAAACTACAGGGATGAGTTTCACGATTCCCTTGCCCCAGATGGAGGCTGCAACGGCTACGGCGAGCGATACCAAGGCCAGGATCCAGTTGGATTTCGCCATGTTCACGCCGGAACTTGCAAGTGAAAGACCGATGAGGACAATCACTGGGCCAATGACAATCGGAGGGAAAAGTTTCTTGATGAATCCGATACCGAATGTTTTGACCAGCAAGCTCATAAGGACGTAGACAAGGCCGACGGAAACAAGTCCGCAGAACATGCCGGCCATGCCGTAAAGCTCAGTGGCCTTGATGATTGGAGCGATGAACGCAAAGCTGCTGCCCAGATAGATAGGCACCTTTCCGCCAGTCACCAGATGAAAGAGAAGGGTTCCGAGACCGGCTGCAAGCAATGCGATTGCAGGGTCAAGGTGACAAAGAATCGGTACCAGGACAGTGGAGCCGAAAGCCACGAACATGAATTGCACACCCACAATGGTGCGCTTCACAGGGGATAATGTGTGTTCTGCCATATAAACTGATATTGGTTAAATTTATTTCGGTGCAATCTTATACAATACTCCCGTAATCACCGCAAAAATCATGTTTGGCAGCCAGATGGCAAGCCATGGCGGCATGACACCCGTATACACGAACATTTGGCTGAAGCGCATGAAAAGGATATATGAGAAACTCAGCGCAATTCCTGTCGCGAGGTTCCATCCGATTCCTCCGCGCTTCTTTCTGGAGGAGAGGGATACGCCCATGATTGTCAATATGAAAGCAGAGAAAGGCAGGGAGAATCTGGTATGCTTCTCTATCAATGAATATTTCACATTGGGGTCTCCCCTGAGCCTCTGCGTCTCTATAAGTCCTTCCAATTCTTCATAAGGCAGGTCTTCCACGGTGTTCTTCTTGCGGAAGAAGTCCGTGACTGTGAGGCTGATGACGGTGTCGAGCTGGTCGCCGCACTTCACAATGTCCTCCATACCTCCTTCGTTGTAATCCCGGATGAAATATTTTCTCAATTTCCATCCGCCCAACGTGCTGTCCCACACGGCTCTTTCAGCGGAAAGCTTGGAAACCAACTGGTTGTCCTTTATGGTTTCAAGCGTGAACTTGTATGCCGTGTTGTTGTATTTGCTGAATTGTTCCACGTAAACGAACTCGCCGGGCGCTATCTGATAATGGATATTGCGTTCCGACGCCTGGGCTCTCTTTTTAGTGTATTTCGCCTCAAATACATGCCGTTCGGCATTGGCCCGCGGAATCACGAACAAATTGAGTCCCAGCGACAAAAGGGCAATGACGGTCGCAGAAAATATATAGGGCAACATCATCCTGTGGAAACTGATGCCGCATGACAGTATCGCGATTATCTCGGAATTGGCCGCCATTCGCGACGTGAAGAATATGACCGTAATGAACACGAACAGAGGGCTGAACATATTCATGAAATACGGGATAAAATTCACGTAGTAGCTGAAAACAATTTCATTCAACGGGGCTTGTTTCGACACGAAATCATCGATTTTCTCACTGATATCGAAGATGATGACGATTCCGATTATCAGCAGAATCGCGATAAAGAATGTCATCATGAATTTCGTAATGATGTATCTGTCAAGTCTTTTCGGAAACATTGCCTGAAACAGCTTTAAAGTCTTGTCATTATACGTTTAACCGTGGCATCTTTCCATGACTTGAAGTCGCCTGCAAGTATGTGTGCCCTGGCATGGCGGACCAGATCCAGATAAAACGCCAGGTTGTGCTCACTGGCAATCATCGCCGCGAACATCTCCCCGGCAACGAAAAGATGACGCAGATATGCTTTCGTATATGTCCTGTCCACAAATGATGCGCCCTCCGGGTCAATGAGAGAAAAGTCGTTCTCCCACTTCTTGTTGCGCATGTTCATGATACCGTTCCAGGTGAACAGCATGCCGTTGCGTCCGTTTCTGGTCGGCATCACGCAGTCGAACATATCCACACCGCGTGCAATTCCTTCCAGAAGATTGGCAGGAGTGCCGACACCCATGAGGTAACGCGGCTTGTCATCCGGCAATATCGGACAGACGAGTTCAAGCATTTCGTACATCTTTTCCGTAGGCTCCCCTACCGCAAGTCCGCCGATGGCATATCCTTCCCTGTCGAACGAAACCGCATGTTCCACGGCCATCTTCCTCAGATCAGGGTAAACGCAGCCCTGTATAATCGGGAAAACGGTCTGGCTGTATCCGTAAAGCGGTTCAGTCTCATCGAATCGCTTCAAATATCTCTCCAGCCAAGACTGCGTCATTTTCAATGATTTCTTGGCATAGTTGTAGTCGGCGTCTCCCGGGCAGCATTCGTCCAGGGCCATCATGATATCCGCTCCGATAATACGCTGTGTATCAACATTGTTCTCGGGCGTGAAAGTATGTCTGGAACCATCAATGTGGGAGGAGAACGTGCATCCGTCAGGAGTCAGCTTACGGATTCCCGTCAATGAAAATACCTGGAAACCGCCGCTGTCGGTAAGGATAGGCCTGTCCCATGAAATGAACTTGTGGAGTCCGCCGGCGGCCTTGAGCGTATCAAGTCCCGGACGGAGATAAAGATGATAAGTATTGCCCAGAATTATCTGCGCCTGAATATCTTCCTTGAGATCTCTATGGTATACTCCTTTCACTGAGCCGACCGTGCCGACCGGCATGAAAATAGGTGTTTCTATCTGACCGTGGTCAGTCGTTATCACGCCGCATCTGGCTGACGACTGCGGGTCGGTTGCTGTCTTGACAAATTTCATTAAGAAACCGGTATTTTTAAGTTTCAATCTTCAAAGATAGCAAAATTACGCCAAAAACTTGTACATTTGCATAATTTCGCTTTTGAAACGGTTTGATATTTTAAACAAAAACAATACTAGAATGAATAACAACGGCATCAGCACTAGGCTGATAATCATGAACTTCCTCCAGTATGCCATATGGGGAGCCTACCTCACGTCGATGGGCAGCTACCTCTACAGCATCGGACTCGGACCGAAAATCGGTATCTTCTATGCCATGCAGGGCATCGTTTCCATTTTCATGCCTGCAATCATAGGTATCATTGCAGACAAGTTCATCCAGGCGCAGAAGGTTCTCAGCATCTGCCACGGCATTGCGGGTATTGCGATGATTGCCGCAGGATACTATGGCTTTACCGCCGGCAACAATGTAGATTTCGCCACATTGTTCTCCATCTACTCGATAAGCGTCGCCTTCTACATGCCGACGATTGCATTGTCCAATTCCGTAGCTTATTCCGGACTGGAAAAATATGGAATGGACACGGTGAAAGCCTTCCCGCCTATCAGGGTGTTCGGAACAGTCGGATTCATCTGCAGCATGTTGTTCGTAAACTTCATGACCATAGATGGCGTACAGTTCCAGCAGTCTTATAACCAGTTCATTACATCCGGTATTCTCGGCATTCTCCTTTGCATATACTCACTCACTCTGCCAGTTTGTCCGGTAGACCACAGCGGCACGAAATCCACCTCTTTCGTGGATATTTTCGGACTTCGCGCCTTCTCCCTTTTCAAGAAAAAGGACATGGCGATCTTCTTCATCTTCTCAATGCTGCTCGGCGTTTCGCTCCAGATTACAAACGGATTCGCAAACCCGTTCATCACTCATTTCAAGGAGCTTCCGGAATATGCCGATAGCTGGGGAGCACAGAATGCCAATGCCCTCATTTCCCTGTCACAGATTTCCGAAACGCTCTGCATTCTCCTGATTCCTTTCGCAATGAAATTCTTCGGAATCAAGAAGGTGATGCTCATCGCCATGTTCGCATGGGTATTCCGTTTCGGTCTTTTCGGTGCCGGTAATCCTGGCGCAGGCGTATGGATGTTCATTCTTTCATGCCTCGTCTACGGTGTGGCATTCGACTTCTTCAACATCTCCGGTTCGCTCTATGTGAACATGAAGACCGACGAGAAGATCCGTTCCAGCGCACAGGGACTTTTCATGTTGATGACCAATGGTATAGGTGCGACAATCGGAACTCTCGGAGCTCAGGAAATCGTGAACAAGTTCGTCAACAATGCAGCCGAGCCGTCATGGAGCACAGCATGGTATATCTTCGCCGCCTATGCCCTCGTGGTCGGAGTCCTGTTCGCTGTCCTGTTCAAGGATCCGAAGAAACAAGGCATTGAAGCATAAGGCTTTAAGACATATTTCATTCGATAAACTTGGGTTCTATACGAGCCCAAGTTTTTTCATCAATGCCTGTGAATCCGGTTCATGTCCGCGGAAGTTCCGGTAAAGCACTGCCGGATCTTCGGTATCGCCTTTCGAAAGGATTTCACGCCTGAACGATTCTGCGGTCTCCCTGTCAAAGATTCCCTTCTCCTGGAACAATGCAAATGCATCAGCTTCAAGGACTTCCGCCCATTTGTAAGAATAATATCCGGCAGAATATCCACCTGAAAATATATGTCCGAATGAAGTCGATATGGCAGTTCCCGGATAATGACTAAGCACGCGATAATCTTCCAAAGCGGCATTTTCAAAATCAAGAGTATCTTCTTTCGGCTCCGCATTCAATGTATGCCAGGCCATGTCGAGTTCTCCGAAGTCCAGCTGTCTGACCTGATAATATCCCGCCAGATAATTCTTCGCATTGACAATTCTGGTTATCAGCGACTTCGGGATAACCTCTCCTGTCCGGTAGTCCTTGGCGAATGATTCCAGGTATTCCGGTTCGAACGCCCAGTTCTCCATTATCTGTGAAGGCAGCTCCACGAAATCCCTGGCAACATTGGTCCCGCACAATGACGGATATCTGCCCTCCGCGAACATGCCATGAAGCGAATGTCCGAATTCGTGAAGGAATGTTGTCAATTCGTCATGCGTAAGAAGTGACGGAGCATTTTCCGTAGGCTTGCTGAAATTCATGACAATGCTGACCAACGGGCGTTCTTCTACGCCGTTTTCAATTCTCTGTCCACGGAATTCCGTCATCCAGGCACCGCCGCGTTTCGTCGAACGCGGGAAGAAGTCAGCATAGAACAGTGCCAGATGCCGGCCGTCCTTGTCCAGCACATCATAAACTTTCACATCTTTATGATACACAGGGATATCCGTACGCTCCTCGAAAGATATTCCATATAGTTTTCCAGCAAGTCCAAGCACTGCATCAATGCAATTCTCCAGCCTGAAATATGGCTTGAGCTGCTCATCATTGAGAGAATATTCAGCCTCTTTATACCTTTCTGCCCAATAGCTGAAATCCCAAGGCATGAGTGTATGGAAAGGAAGCCCGGACTTTTCTGCGATTTCCCTGAAGCCATGCGCAACTGCGTATTCATACACCGTTTGGACCTCCCGTTTTGCGAACGGCAATGACGGAGTCATCAGCTTTTCAAGAAAACTCATGACGGTTTCCGTGTTCTTGGCCATATTTTCTTCAAGAACATAATCCGCCCAGCAATCATAGCCGAGCAGCCGGGCGATTTCATGCCTCAACGCCGCAATCTTACGGACAATCTCCGTGTTGTCATTATCTCCGCCCACGCCTCTGGTATTATACGCTAGATACATCTGCTTGCGCAGCTGCGGATCTTCACAATTCTGCATGAACGGGCCATAGCTCGGGCGGTCCAATGTAAACGCCCAGCCGTCAAGACCTTTTTCCTTAGCTGTCATCCGGCCAAGATCTTTCAAATAATCCGGCAGCCCGGCAAGTTGCTGTTCATCAGTTATATGAAGGACAAACGCATTCGTGGCCGCAAGCACATTCTTGCCGAATTTCAATGAAAGCAGCGACAGTTCTTCCATATAGCCGCTGTATTTCTTCTTATCCTCATCCGACAGGTTTGCACCCTGTCTGGAGAAAGACTTGTAGGTTTCCTCCAGCAGGCGTTGCCGGTCCGTCGACAATTCCAAGTTTTCTCGCTGATCATATACGGCCTTCACCCTGCTGAACAATACAGGATTCAGGGACACGTACATTGAATATTCCGTCATCATCGGCGACACTTCTTCCGCAATCTGCTGAAGTTCGTCATCCGCATCGGCTTCCAGGATGTTGAAAAAGATATCAGAGACATGTCCGAGCGTCTTGCCGCTGTATTCGAGCGCCTCTATCGTATTGGCGAACGTAGGCGGCTCCGGAGAAGAGACTATCACATCTATTTCTGACTTGGCCTCTTTGATCGCCTCCCTGAATGCCGGAAGATAATGTTCATTACGTATCTTGTCGAATTGCGGAGCGCCATACGGCAGCCCCGATTCTGTCAAAAGTGGATTATCTGCCATAAATATATCGGTATTTCGGCTTCAAATTTACGATTTGTTTTTCACTTCTTCTACAAGCACACCTGTTCCATCGGTTCCGACCTATGGATATTATATATGCGTTCTGCAGAAATCATGAACATTATATCATAACACGAGCACTGCGTCCGGCCGGCCGTCTTGTGGAACGTAGTGACGAACTCAGGATTGTACCCGAGCAGGGACAGTTCCGCAAAGTCCACGGAAAGCCGGTTCTCATGAAGCAGCCCTGAAAGAATCTTATAGTTCTTTTCCAGCACGGACTTGACCCGCAGTTTCCTGTTTCTTATATCCTGGAAATGTCTGTTATGATACTTGTTCTTGCACGCATCACAGCAGAACTTCCTGTTGGAACGGCCATAGAATATCGCCCCGCATTCAAGGCAGGTTTCGACACCTGCAAAGTTTTTTATCAATCTGTATTCAGCCATAGCATTTCTGTTTTGCGGCCAATATGTAGAATATTTTTCACATAACATTGAAAAGGTGACTCCATTAACGAATTAAATATAAGAATTTTATGTCGCTGTGACATTTTTGAAACCAAGAAGACAAATTTGCCCTACATAAAAAATAATTTTTATGTCCACATCATTTTCAGAAAAAGATAAAAATCATAAAAACAACTCGTATGATTTTTAACTTTCCTTTCAAATGCTGTTTTTTCATAATTACTTTGCCGTCGGACAATGCGGGGACGCGCGGCCTGATTGTCCGCCAAAAACCAATATAGAATATGGAACAAATCAACAAAATCGAACTGCGGGGAAACGTTGGAAACGTCAAACTCCAGACTGTCGGCAACAATGAGAACATCAGATTCTCCGTTGCTACCAATTACGCCTACAAAGACAAGGAAGGCAGGCCGGTCATCGAGACCACATGGCATAATGTTACCGCATGGAACGGTAAAGGAATGCCGGACTTTCATAAAATCGACAAGGGAACTCTCGTCCATGTAATGGGAAGGCTCCGCACCCAGAAATTTGAAGGAAACGACGGTGTGGAGAAGCAGATATACGAGGTCCTTGCGAACAGGATAGAAATCGAGAATTGTCCCGAGGGGACCCAACCGGCCTTCGGAATATAGTAATCGCTTGAAGAACAAAATCCATAAAGTTAAAGTCCTATGAAGAAACTGATCTTGCTCTTGACCATTGCAGTTGTTGTGACGGAATGTGGCATGCATAACAGAATCAGCAGCCTCAGGGATAATCACGTCTCCGCCGGCCTGGCTCTTCCCCAAGAAACGTTCATCCCATCATTGAAGAACAGACAGGAGGAGAAGGATACCATTGAGGTAAGCGAACCGGAAAACGTGCTGATAATGAATGCTGTGAAAGATGAAAACGGAGAGATGACCGCCACCGATGTCATAAGGGCCGCAATGGTTACGGCAAGGTTCAGGAATGTAGCTGAACGTCATGGGAAAGTGGATCTGAAATTCCAGGTTGTAGTCCCGGGAGAACTGCAGGACAGCAGATGGCAGCTCAGGCTCTATCCGGACATGTTCGTGATGGAGGACAGCATCAGGCTGGAACCTGTGGTCGTCACGGGAGCACAATACAGAAGGCGGCAGATGAAAGGCTATGAACAGTACCGCAAATTCCTGGATTCCATCATTTCCGACCCGGACAGCTTCATCAACATCGGTCAGCTGGAGATATTCATAAAAAGGAACATTCCCGAATTGTATAAGTTCCGTAACGATTCATCCGCCGTTTCGGACGAAGAGTTCGCTTCCGTCTATGGAGTCACTGAACAGGCTGCCGTAGAGCACTATACGAACAAGTTCCGTTACCAGAAGAATGAACGGCGCAAGTCCAAGACGGACAAGATGTATAGGAAATACGTCAAGGCGCCAATCGTAACGAAGGGCATCCGTCTGGACACCGTGATGATGACATCGGGAGGAGACTTCATTTACGACTACGTTCAGACGCTCAACACTTGTCCGGGACTCAGGAAAGCTGAAATAGCATTGTCCGGAGACATTCTGGAATCGGGCGAGCCAATTCTGAAAATCCCGGAAAGCCAACGACTTACGTTCTATATCAGTTCTCTCAGCTCCTTCACGGATATGAGTGAGCGGTACCTCACCAGAATCATCTCCAGAAAAGCCGAAGCGAATACTGCGTGTTATGTGGAATTCACATCAGGCAGCACGGAAATAGATCCTCAACTGGGGAACAACAATACCGAGATAGGACGAATCAAGGGTAACCTGTCCGCACTCGCATCAGACCAAGACTACGATCTGGATTCCATCATCGTGACAGCATCCTGCTCGCCGGAAGGAAGCGCTAGATTCAATCAGGCATTGTCCGAAAAAAGAGCCGCATCCATTTCATCGTATTTCACGAAATTTCTGGAGGCAAGCATTGACTCCATCAGGAAAGAAACCGGTGTAATGATGAGTCTGGACGGAGGACCGGTCCGGAAACAGGACAACGCCGATAAAATAAAATTCATATCACGGAGTTCCGGTGAGAACTGGCCAATGCTGGATTCCATGGTTGACCGGGATACGCTCCTGACTTCTGCCGAAAAGGAAAACTACTGCAAGCTGAGATTGATCGGGGACCCGGACAAGAGAGAGAATGCCATGTCGGCCATGCCATGTTATAAATATATGAGGACCAGCATGTATCCAAGACTGAGGACGGTCCGTTTCGATTTCTTCCTGCACAGGAAGGGCATGATACAGGACACTGTCAGAACGACCGTTCTCGACACCGCATATATGGCGGGCGTACAGGCGATTGCAGACAGAGACTACAATAAGGCCATCGCGAAACTCAGGCCATACCACGACTATAACCTGGCAGTCGCATATTGTGCAATGGACTATAACGCCAGCGCAATGGAAATACTCCAGTCCCTTCAGGAAACTGACAGGGTCCATTATATGAAAGCACTGCTATACAGCCGGATGGGAGAATACCGCACTGCTGCAGACCATTATCTGACGGCATGCAGCATGAATCCATCATTTGTCCACAGGGGTAATCTCGACCCGGAAATATCAGCATTGATAGAAATGTTCGGGTTAAACAGAGAAGAAGAATAACGCTATTTTATAAAACAAATTTTAATCATGAAAAAAACATTTGTAATGGCCGCAGCAGCGGTCAGCATGGCAGCATTTGCCATTTCCTGCAACAAATCAGAAGTTGCATCAGAAAACATCGCGGAAGAAACTGCTGAGATTTCCGTAAGAGTAAGCAGCAGCGCTTTCATAGGAAAAGCGGCACTTTCCGAGAATAACGAACAGAAAGTCAACAATGTACAAGTTTTCGTCTTCCGAGGCAACGGAGAATTGGACGCTTATGCAAGTTCAGATACGAAGGCCGACATCAAACTGAGCTGCACCACCGGGAGCAAGATCGTGAAAGCTGTCGTGAATGCGCCTGACCTTTCATCCATTTCGAAGATGAAAGACCTGAACAGTTCCATCACCAGCCTCACTGACAACTCATTGACCAACTTTGTCATGACAGGAAGCGAGGACATGGATGTCAAGACAGACCAGAGTCTGACTATCAAAGTAAGCAGAATCGCGGCGCGACTCGCCATCGAGAAAGTTTCCGTGAATTTCACGTCACAGGCATACAGGAACATGGACATGAAAATCCATAGGATCTATGCCGTCAACGTGGCAGGAAACACCAGCTATGATTTGAGCGCCGCACCTACGGTCTGGCACAATCAGAAAGCATTGCAGACCGGCACTCCCGATGCAATGCTCATGGACGACGTGGCTGACGTAAAGGTCACGGAGGAGCAGCCGTATACCACCGGTTCATACTTCTACGTATATCCTAACAAGGTATCGGAAGAGCCGCAGGACGAAGTCGCAACTGCAAGACCTACAAGAATCGTAGTGGAGACCATTCTCGGCGAAACGACATATTACTACCCCATCACGATAGGCAACATCGCCGCGAACACCAAATATACGATTTCGAACCTTACCATCACCAGACCGGGCTCATTGGATCCAGACATTCCGGTCACAAGCAAGGAATGCTCGTTCACCATTAGTGTAAACAACTGGAGTGAAGGTCCGACAGAAAATGTAACTATCTAGTTTCTAAAGCAATATGACATTACGTACATCTTTTCTCTTGATGGCTTCAATCATCACACTATTCATGTCCTGTTCGGTAAAGGAGCCGAGAGGAAATTGCCCGTGCAGACTTACAGTAGACCTTTCGGATGCATCGGAAGAATATACGGATGTACTTGTATCGGCTTTCGACAAAAATAAACAGGCAATGTATTGTTGTGAAACAATCGATGTCTTTCAAGAAAAACTATTCATAGAAATGCAGAAAAGCCGCATAAAAGTCATCTGTCTGCAAGGCATTGCCGTCGGAAGGATGGATGGACGTAATGTCTTTATTGATGAAGGTCATGAAGCTGACAGGCTTATGGTCAGCACTGATGATGTTGATTGCACTGGAGAAACGGCATTCAGCAAGGCATCATTCCATAAGAATTGGGCGGAACTGACCATTTCCTATGCAAACCCTGACAATTCGGAATATCCTTTCACACTGGAAGTTACAGGACAGGTAAACGGGCTCGGGCTTGATACGATGACGCCGGTTGCAGGACCGTTCAGATGCACGGGACGGCAACAGCCCGGGGAAAACACGTTCAAGGTCAATCTTCCGAGGCAGAGCCCTGAAGGCAACGGTCTGGTTATGAGATTGATACGAAAAACCGACAAATCGCTCGAAAAAGAATACGACCTGTCGGAGTTCATCAATTCGTCAGGTTATGACTGGACAGCCATGGACCTTGACGATATACGTATAGGCATTGACTATGCGGGGGCATTGACCTCGATCTCCGTAATCGACTGGAAAACCGGATTCGAGACCATGATCATCATCTAACCCCTGCTGTGAAGTCCGCATTCGCGGTGATCCGGGTCCTCCCACCACCAGCGTCCTGCGCGGATATCTTCGCCAGGTTTTACGGCTCTGGTACATGGTTGGCATCCGATGCTCGGAAAGCCTTGGTTATGAAGCTTGTTGTACGGTACGCCGTTGGCTTTCACATAGTCCTTCACCTGCTGTTCCGTCCAGAGAATCAGCGGATTAAGCTTGATGACATTGTCCACGGCATCGTATTCCACCATCTGCATGGAAGCTCTGGTTACAGACTGCTCCCTACGGAGGCCGCTGATCCACACTTCCACACCTTCAAGAGCGCGTTTAAGAGGCTCGACCTTGCGGATATTGCAGCAGAGATGCCTAAGTTCCACACTGTCGTAGAACAGGTTGATGCCATGCTTGCGCACCATTTCCTGAACTTTGTGAAAGTCAGGGAAGAAGACCTCAATCTTGATACCGTACTGCATATTGGTCCGGTCTATCAGATCATACGTTTCGGGAAATTGTCTTCCGGTATCAAGGGTGAAGATCCTGGCATCCTTCCTTATCTTCACCATCATATCGGTAATTGCCTGGTCCTCATAGCTCAAGCTTGAAGACAGGGCAGAACTTGACGGAAAAGCATTCAGGAAATATTCCAGCGCCTTTTCAGGAGACTGTCCGATGAACTCTGCGTTCTTGGCTTCAGCAAATGCACGGCGCTCATCGACAGTCATGGTTGATAATAACTGAGACATCCAGGCCTCCTATGCTTCATCAGGAACAATCATTCCTGCACCGACCGTGTCGTTAGTGCCTTCTTCGATGAAGATAAGACTGCCCATCGTACGGTTATCCTTATAGTAATCGAAGATAAGCGGATCTGCAGTCTTGATGCGTACACGAGCTATATCATTCATTATGAGCTTGTCCACGCCATATTCCTTCTCGCGGGTATTGATATCGATCTTATATTCGATTTCCTTGATGATACCGAGTGTCTGCTGTGTGGCATGACGGATGACATACTTCTTGCCCTGCTGCATCGGAGAATTTCTGAACCAGCAGACATTGAGAAGAACGTCCTGCTCGATATGAGGCTGCTTGCCGTCTACTGCGACGATCACGTCTCCACGGCTGATATCTATATCATCTGAAAGCGTAATGTCCACCGATTCAGGAGAAACGGCGGTCTCCAGTTCCTTTTCGCCAAGATAAACACCTGTAACAGAAGATGTCATCTCTGAAGGATAGACCTTTATCTTGTCACCTTTTTTGATGGAACCTTCCGCGAGCCTTCCCGCATAGCCCCTGAAATCCGGGAACTTGTCGGAAATCGGTCTCACCACATACTGCACCGGAAGACGCATGCTATCCTCCGATTCCACAGGCAGCTGGACAGTCTCAAGGAAATCAAGCAATGCCTTTCCAGTGTACCAAGGCATGTTCTCTGACTTGTTCACGACATTGTCGCCAAGTTTCGCGGAAATAGGAATGAATGTCACATTGCCAAGCTCAATGGATGATGACATTTCCTTGTAGTCAGCCACAATCTTGTCGAACACTTCCTGGGAGAAGTCCACAAGGTCCATCTTGTTGACACATACGACAACCTCCTTGATGGCAAGCAAAGACGCTATGTATGAATGCCTTACGGTCTGCTCCATGATACCGTGGCGGGCATCAACGAGAATCACGGCGAGGTCGGCAGTAGACGCACCGGTAACCATGTTTCTGGTATACTGGATGTGGCCCGGAGTATCGGCGATGATGAATTTACGTTTCGGCGTAGCGAAATAGCGGTATGCGACATCGATAGTGATGCCCTGCTCCCTTTCCGCACGAAGACCGTCGGTAAGAAGGGCCAGGTTGACCTCCTCATTGCCACGGCTACGAGATGCCTCTTCGACAGCTTCGAGCTGATCCTCGAAAATCGACTTCGAATCATAGAGAAGCCTTCCGATCAATGTACTCTTGCCGTCATCCACGCTGCCCGCCGTCGTAAAACGGAGCAGCTGCATGTTCAGATATCCTTTAGTATTCTGAGTTTCCATTTGTTTACAAGTTTCTGATAAATAAATACTTACAGCTGACAGTACCAGTTCCCTGCATCGGGAACCGCCTGCTCTCTACTAGAAATAACCGGCTTTCTTGCGGTCCTCCATTGCTGTCTCTGAACGCTTGTCATCAGCTCTGCCGCCACGCTCGGTCACACGTGAAGACGCGATCTCGTCGATGATGTCTTCAATGCTGTGGGCATGTGACAATGTAAGTCCGGTACAGGTAATGTCACCGATTGTCCTGCAACGCACCTCTTTCTCCACGACCTCCTCTTCAGGACGGCGCATGATTACCGGCGGTTCCGCTGCAAGCCATTGGCCATCACGGAAGAACGCCTTTCTCTTATGAGTATAATACAGGCTCGGAAGCTCGATTCCCTCCTGATAGATATACTGCCATACATCCATTTCCGTCCAGTTGCTTATAGGGAACACGCGGAAATGCTCGCCAGGATTCTTCATGCCGTTGTAGATATCCCACAACTCAGGGCGCTGATTCTTCGGATTCCACTGGCCGAACTCATCACGATGAGAGAAAATACGCTCTTTCGCACGGGCTTTTTCCTCGTCACGACGCGCTCCGCCACATGCGGCATCGAATTTATACTTGGCAAGAGTATCCAGAAGCGTTACCGTCTGGAGCTTGTTGCGGCTGGCATTGAAACCTGTCTCCTCTTTCACCTTTCCTTCGTCGATGGAATCCTGCACATAACCTACAATGAGGTCTGCGCCAAGCTTCTTGACCAAGTCATCCCTGTAAGTCAAGGTCTCCGGGAAGTTGTGCCCGGTATCGATATGCACCAGCGGGAACGGAATTTTCGCCGGATAGAATGCCTTGTAAGCAAGATATGTCAATACAATCGAGTCCTTGCCGCCTGAAAACAAAATGCAAGGACGCTCGAACTGCGCTGCGACCTCCCTAAGGATGTAAATGGACTCAGCCTCAAGTTCTTTCAAATGCGTCAGATGTTCGCTCATTTTTATATTCTTTCTAATTATTATCAATCCATTACGCAATCCCTCAACTCCAAAGACTGCAAAGTTAACAAATATTTCCCTCTTCTAGCTAAATACTCCCGCCAAATACTTTTTGGTCAGTTCCTCACGCGGTTCGCCGAACACTTGTGCGGCATCACCGGTTTCAATGACTTCGCCCAGATAAAGGAACACGGCATAATCCGCGATTCTCAATGCCTGCCTCAATGTATGTGTCACCATGATGATGGAGTAATTCTCCTTCAATTTCACGAAAAGGTCCTCCACGGTCTTGCTGGAAACAGGGTCCAGGGCACTCGTAGCCTCGTCAGCCAGAATGAAATCCGGCTCCACGGCAAGACTCCTGGCGAGGCAAAGCCGCTGCTGCTGACCGATGGAAAGCCTCATGGCAGAGCTCTGCAGCCTGTCTTTCACCTCTTCCCACAGGCCCACCTCGGTAAGGTATTTTTCCACGACATCATTCAACTCGGATTTCTTCGTATGCATGCCATGGATGCGGCAGCCGTAAGCCACATTGTCAAATATGGACATCGGAAGCGGACACGGACGCTGAGGCACTAGCCCCACACGACGCCTCAACTCGATGAGGTCGCTGTATTTCGCCCCGATAATATTCTGGCTTCCAATCATGATCTGCCCGTCGATTTCGACATCATCCACATTGTCAATCAATCGGTTAAGAGTCTTGAGCAATGTACTCTTGCCGCAGCCCGACGGACCTACGATACATGTTATCTTATTCTCCGGAAATGTCAGATTTATATTCTTCAGAATAGGCCTTCCTTCGATGGAAAGATTAAGATTCCTGACTGTAAGCGGTTCTTTTTTCATATTCTGTTCCATATTCTACATGTTGTTCTTAGTGAAATGATTAGTAATCCAGCGGCCTCCGAGGCTGAGAATCAGCACAATGACGGTCAGCACCAGCGCTGCCGCATAAGCCCTTCCAGGGAATGGCTCCGGCATTGTTATCCAATTGAAAATAGCCAGAGGCAATGTCGCTGTAGGTGAGGACAATGAAGTCGCCACCGAGTCGGAAAAGCCGGCAGTGAACATGACCGCCGCCGCGTCGCCGATTGCTTTCCCCACAGCGAGAAGCGTCGCCGTCGCCATTCCGGGCAACACCTGTTTGACTACTACTTTCAATGTTTCCCATTTGGTCGCGCCCAGTGAAAATGCCGCATCAATCATGTCGTCAGGCACCGATTTGGAAATCTCGTCACCGCTCCTGATGAACATAGGTATAATCAGCAATGTACTGACAATGATACCTCCCAGAAGCGATGCCCTCATGCCCACCATGACCATTATCATGAATGCAAATGCGCCATAAACGATTGAAGGAATGCCATATAGCACGTCGTACACCAGTCTCGCAACGTATGAAAGCCAATTGGAGCGTCTGCGGTACAGGTTCATATAGAACACCACCGGGATACTCACGACCATGGCAATCAATGTAGCCGGCGCCACCACCAGCAACGAACCTACAATGGCATTGAGAAATCCTCCGTCATCAGCTGTATTCCAATTCTTTCCTGGAGCGCTGGAAACCATTTCCCAGGAAATCGCTCCGATACCCTTCACGAATATCGTCCAGATGATGGAAGCCACCACCAGCAGCACCACGGCCACAGCTATCCACATGAGGCCCACGAACACTTTCTCTTCGATGAATTTACTTTTAAGCTTCCCCATAATCAACTCTGTTTCTGTACTTTATATAAAATCACACGAGAAAGGACATTGAAAATTACGACAAAGACCAGCAACAGCAGAGCGGCGAACATGATTGCCGATTCGTAGAGCGGCACCGACGCCATCTCGCCGTAATTGTTTCCGATCAATGCCGGCAACGTATAGAAGCCCTTGAACAATGATTGAGGAATGGCAGGAATACTGCCGCAGACCATCATCACCGCGATTGTCTCGCCCATCGCCTTGGACAATGCCAATACGACGGCCGCAAATATTCCGGACAATGATTTTTTAAGCACTACCCGCCTGGTAGTCTGCCATTTGGTAGCTCCAAGCGACATGGATGCGTCTCTTAAATCCTGTGGCACAGCCGAGAAAATTTCCACGAAAAGGCTCACCATGATAGGCAATATCATCACGCAGAGGACCAGCGATGCCGTAAGAAGTGAATAACCGGTAACCGGTATCAGCAGCAGGATTCCCCACACGCCATAGATGACCGAAGGGAGTGCCGCAAGGATGTCCAATGCCGGATAAATGAATTTGCGCACAAATTTCTTCGAGTATTCTGTCAATGAAATCGCAGTGAGCAGCGACAACGGCAATGAAATGAGTATCGCCAGGAAGGTTACTGTCAATGTTCCTGTAATGAACGGAAGGAATCCGAATTTTTTCTGGGATGGCTTCCATTCAGAAGATGATACCAGATCCCAGAATGAGTTTTCCTGGAGAATCGGCATTGATTTTATCGTAAGTCCAGCTATCATCGCGATGAGCAGCAGCACCGAAGATATCGTCAGTATGAACATGAAAACCGAGGAAAGATTCTGTTTGTAAATCCTCCTCTTGTTCAATGATTTCTGGAAAATCGAGCCGCTGAACAATGCCAACAGACCGATTATCAGACCGATAAACACATATACTATCGTCTGTGTATTGTTCTGCTTCAGGTTCGAAGACTTGCTGGCATTGCGCAGAAGAGATTTGTTTTCGCTTTGCATCTTGCCGGAAATCTGCACATAGCCGGCGGGTTCATTGAAACGCTGTCCTTCTTTCAGGACGTATTTCAGGAACGCCAGGGATGCGGAGTCCTTGGGCGCGCCTTTGGAGACGAAGTAAAGATTTCTGGCAGGCGGCGTCGGAAACATGTCGGTCTCGATGGCATGGACAAGTTTTTCCTTGGTCTCGTAAAAATCCTCTTCCGGACTTATCTCGCCGTCCATATCAGAGTCGATAGGTATGGCCGCGAGGCCGTCCTGCAGCCTATGTGTCTGAGGGTCATACGCATACGCCAGGTTATTGAAGCCCACACCCCATTTGTCGTTCTGCACGGCCTTGGCAATTCCGGGATCACCGAACACTGCGGTTCCGCGAAGGTCTTCTTGCTTGGCACCGAACCAGGATGCGAATGTCTGTGCCGCCCCGCACGCATCGGAACGGGTATATACACGAATCTTGTGGCGTTCGCCGTTACCCAGCAACTGTCCCCAGGTGCTGATTTCTCCTGTCACCCAGATTTTTCTGGCTTCTTCCGAGGTGATTCCACGTTTCAACAAGATGTCAGCATAAGGATTCTTGCTGCAGAAATCCGGTATCACGGCATCGCGACCAACGATGAATGCAACTGCACCGGCATCTGCTTCTTCCTTATGCAGTTCACGGGAGAGCATGGCATAGTCCACCATCCCGTTCAGAACGTCAGTCATTCCCTTGCCGGCACCTCCGGCAGATATATCTATCTTTACTCCAGGGTATTTCACCTGAAAATCATTTGACCACTGCACTGCCAGAGGGTACAGGGCAAACGCCCCTGATACCGAGACCTGTCCTCCCAGATTCTCATCTCTCCCGCCGGATTTCCCCATGCCGCACGAAGCAAGGACACTCAAAGCCAGAACAGCCGCAGCAGCCAATAGCGGTTTATTCATATATTGTACACGTTTTATCAGTTCCGCAGTCCGGAACTCAATCTACATACTCAATCTACAAATATAACAATAATCCAGTCACAAATTTTTGAATTTCGGGAAAATCGTCATAAAAGGCGATCAGACCTGCCATTCTGGTAAAAATTTTGTAGCAGCAGCCGTTTTATGAAAAATTGAATTTCAGATGAAGACATTTACAAAATTGCTCGCTTTGGCGGGTCTGACATTTATCACTATGGTATCTTGTAACAATATTTCAGAGTCTCAGAAGGCTGATATCGTCTTGGAGAACATCTTTTCCCGCAAATCTGTGCGCAAATTCACTTCGGAACCTGTTTCTGACAAACAAGTGGAGACATTGCTGAAAGCAGCTATGGCCGCACCTAGCGCAATGAATTCACAGCCATGGAGATTTGTGGTGGTCAACGACAAGGAGAAATTGGCATCAATGGCGGAATTGCTTCCTTATTCAAGGCTTGACACCGCTCCGGTGGCGATTGTCGTATGCGCCGACCTTTCAGGTTATAGCAAGTTCTGGACCGATGATTGTTCCGCTGCGACAGAGAATTTATTGCTGGCAGCCGAGGCCATGGGGCTTGGTGCAGTCTGGACGGCAGCCTCTGACGAGGAGCGTTCCGCAATAGTGAAAACCGCATTGGAACTTCCTGAAACAATTCATCCCCTCTGCATCGTTCCGGTAGGTCACCCGGACGGAGAGTTCCAGCCGAAAGACAAATGGGATCCTTCCAAGATTCATTATAACAAGTGGTAATCCCATAGTGACGGACATGCATTTTGAGCGAAAACCAAGCACGACGTCAACTTGCCGGACGCGAGTTGTTGAAAAATACGAACAGAATTCATATCTTTGGGAAATTACAAAATAATAGGTTAGATATGACTAAAACTAGTTCAGAAGCAGGGAAATGCTTGCTTTGTAAAATCCCGAGATGTAAGGCGGCCTGCGCCGTGGAAACAGACGTTCCGGCAATCATAAAGCTTTATCGCGAAGGACAATATGAGGAAGCAGCCTCCATATTGTATAAAAACAATCCTTTCTCTGCAATAACCAGCCTCGTATGTGATTGGAACAAAAGCTGTTACGGGCATTGCGTATTGAACGCCAAGAATAATCCCGTAGCGTGGCATGAAATCGAAGCCGAGCTTTCATGTGACTACATTTTCAAGGCGCATGCGACAGTCGGTCCTGAAAAAGGAAAGAAAGTCGCCATCATCGGTGGCGGCCCGGCCGGTATAACAGCCGCATTGATGCTGAGAGAAGAAGGCATTGACGTAACCATTTTCGACAAAAACGAGAGATTGTGCGGCGTGCTGCGATATGGCATTCCTGAATTCAGGCTCGACCGCAGCTACGTCGACCAATACGACAGACTTATCGAAGAAGCCGGTGTCACATTCAAGGGCAATATCAATGTCGGCGGAAACGGCGAGGGCGACATCAGCCTGCAGGAACTGGCCGCGTCCTACGATGCGGTCCTCATTGCAGTAGGCGCTGCAATTCCGAGAAGACTTGACATTCCGGGCGAAGACATTCCTGATATAATCTACGCATTGGATTACCTCAAATCCCCTGATTCATATACACTTGGACACAAGGTTCTGGTAATCGGCGGCGGTAATGTAACCATGGATGCGTGCCGCACGGCAAACCGCAAGGGACACGACACCTATGTATATTACAGGAAGTCTTTCGAGAACATGCCGGCCAACTCGGCGGAAGTCAAGGAAGCTATCGAGGAGGGCGTGAAATTCCACATCTTCGAGGTTCCGGTGGCAATCCGTGACCACAAGGCCGTCATGAGAAAATGCGAAAACGTCACAGGCGCCGACGGAAGAGTCTCCACCAAGATGATCGACGGAACTGACCATGAAGTCGAGTTCGATTCAATGCTGGTGGCCATCAGCGCAAACGTGGACCTCAGCATATTCGGAGGACAGGAAAACATCAAGATTGAAAAAGGATGGCCTGTTACGGATGAACTGCAGCAGACCAGCATGCCGGGAGTATTTCTGGCAGGAGACTTCATTCTGGGCCCTGCAACAGTCGTGGAAGCCGTAGCATCTGCGAAAAAAGCCGTAAAAGGAATCCTTAAACATCTCGGATTCTAAGTTTTTTTTCGTAACTTGGTAAGCGTAAAAAATAGGACAATGGACGAGAACATAAAAACCGTCGAACCCGTCATATCATTTAGAGACGCGGAAATAGTGAATGGAGAAACGCCTGTAATATACGGACTTGACATGGATGTATATCAGGGTGATTTCGTGTATATCGTCGGAAAAGTCGGAACCGGAAAAACATCCATAATCAGGACAATCATAGCAGAAAATCCGCTCCTGAAAGGGAGCGGAAAAGTCTGCGGCTACGAGTTGAACGGAATAAGGAACAAGGACATTCCGTTTCTCAGGCGCAAGATCGGAGTCGTCTTCCAGGATTTCCAGCTGCTGATGGACAGAAGTGTGGAGGACAACCTGGAATTCGTGCTGCGCGCTACAGGATGGAAAGACCCCGCAGCCATCGGCAAGAGAATCGAAGAAGTTCTCTGCAATGTGGGCATGGAAAGCAAGGCGCACAAGATGCCGCACCAGCTGTCAGGCGGTGAGCAGCAGCGCATTGCGATAGCAAGATCATTGCTGAACGAGCCTGGAGTCATCATTGCGGACGAGCCGACGGGAAACCTGGACAATGAAACCGCCGACGGTATCATGAAACTCCTGACGAGCATCAACAGGAGCAAGGGAACGGCGGTGGTGATGGTCACCCATAACAAGGCCATATTCGAGAACTATCCGGGCAGAGTCTTGGTCTGCAAGGACGAAGCCTGCCACGAACTCAAATAGAGACAGATGACCAAGAAGGAAAGATACAAAGGTATAATTGCATGGTTCGAGGAAAACATGCCGATAGCGGAAACCGAGTTGCACTATGACTCCCCTTTCCATCTGCTCATCGCAGTTATATTGTCTGCGCAATGTACTGACAAGAGGGTCAATATGACCACGCCGGCCATATTCGAGGCATATCCGGATGCCGAGACATTGGCAAATGCGTCATACGAGGACCTCTTTCAGCTGGTCCGGAGCATATCCTACCCGAACAACAAGACACGTCACCTCATCGGAATGGCGCAGAAGCTGGTGACCGACTTCGGAGGCGTCGTGCCATCGGACATTGATGAGCTGATGAGCCTGCCGGGAGTAGGAAGAAAGACCGCAAATGTCATAGCTTCAATAGTTTACGATAAACCGGTAATAGCGGTGGACACCCACGTCTTCCGCGTGGCCCATAGACTTGGATTATCGGACGGCAAGACACCGGAAACTGTGGGCAAGGAACTGGAATCCAACATTCCGGTTCCCAAGAGAGCAATCGCCCATCACTGGCTGATTCTCCAGGGACGATATATCTGCACCGCCAAAAAACCGCAATGCGGAGAATGCGGGCTTACAAGATGGTGCCGCGAACTCGAAAGGGCAAGACGCGGCGAATAACATAAAACAGATTGACAATGAACGAGATACTGCACTTTACATCAGAAAACATTTTTCTCATAGGTTCCATATTGGTCTTCACTGCCATACTGGTCTCAAAGACAGGAAACAAATATGGCGTACCATCCCTCCTCATTTTCCTGCTGGTGGGAATGCTGTTCGGAAGCGATGGACTTGGATTGGTTTTCGACAATTATAACATTGCGCAGTTCCTGAGTATCATAGCATTGTGCGTAATCCTGTTCACTGGCGGTCTGGAAACCAAATTGAAAGACATCCGCCCGGTGATGGGGCCGGGTCTGGTACTGTCCACCGTCGGAGTGCTGCTCACGGTAGTGTTTACCGGCGCATTCATCTACTTCCTGTCCAGAATTGAGCAAATCGGACTGTCGCTGTCCATCGTCATGTGCTTCCTGCTGGCGGCCGTGATGTCATCTACGGATTCCGCGTCGGTGTTCAGCATCCTGAAAAACTGCAACATGCGCCTCAAACAGAACCTGAGGCCAATGCTGGAGTTAGAGTCCGGTAGTAACGACCCTATGGCATACGTACTTACGATTGTCCTGATCCAGGTGGCGCAACTGCTTTTCGACCCTGTTTCAAGCATTGAAGGAATCAACTACACCCAGCTTGTAGTGGGTTCATTGGTAACGCTCGTATTGCAAATGTCACTCGGCGCCCTCACCGGAGTCGCCATCGGATTCGCCACGGTGTGGATTCTCCAGAGAATAAAACTGAACAGCACGCCATTGTACTCGATATTGCTTCTGGCAGTCAGCATGTTTGCATTTTCAATGACGCAGATGATACAGGGCAACGGTTATCTGGCCGTATATATCGCCGGTTTCATCATCGGCAACAAGCCGATGAACAACAGGAAGGAAATCCTTTCCTTCATGGACGGCATGACATGGATAATGCAGATAGGAATGTTCCTCAGCCTCGGCCTGCTGGTCAATCCGCACGAGATGCTGCATGTCGCCCCTATCGCTTTGCTCATCGGATTGTTCCTGCTATTCGTAGGACGTCCGCTCACGGTTTTCATCTGCCTGCTGCCGTTCCGCAAGATTTCATTCAGGGCCAAGCTGTTCACCTCCTGGGTGGGCCTGAAGGGTGCCGTGCCGATTATCTTCGCGACATATCCGATAGTGGCAGGAATCCCGGGGTCGGAACAGATATTCAATATAGTGTTCTTCATTACCTTGCTTTCACTGATTTTCCAGGGAATGTCGATTCCGCGCGTCGCCAAGCTGCTGCATCTGAATCTTCCGGAAGAAAAGGCTCCCGACACATTCGGAATCGAGATACCGGAAGAAGCCGGAAAGTTACAGGACTACACATTGACAGATGACGACCTGACCGGCGGCAACACATTGAAAGAGATAAACTTACCGGAAGGCGCGAGGGTGGTGATCATCAGGCGCGACAGCAAATTCATAATTCCGGACGGAAGCGTGGAACTGCGCAGCGGTGACCAATTGCTGATAATTTACGGGGAAGTCGAAGAAGAATTGCCGGGAATCAGGGACATCGTCGAAAAGGTAAAGGCCGAAAAATCCGCACATTAACGATATGGAAACACGTAAAAGGATTCTAATTGTAGATGATGAAGAGGATATATGCAACATCCTCAGTTTCAACCTTGAAAAAGCAGGGTACGACACACGGAAAGTCCACTCTGCCGAAGAGGCATTGACAAGCGGTGTAAACGGATACGACCTGATTCTGCTGGATATAATGATGGAGGGAATCTCAGGATTGAAAATGGCTGAGATGATGAAGAAGAATCCGGACACGGCCAAAATCCCAATCATATTCATATCAGCCAAGGATACGGAAGATGATACGGTAAACGGGCTGAACATAGGCGCGGACGACTACATCGCCAAACCGTTCTCCATCAGGGAAGTATTGTCCCGCGTGGCTGCTGTCTTGAGACGCACGTCATCCACCGCAGACGCCAAGCACAACACATTGAGTTACAAGTCATTGGTCATGGACCTGGACCGCAAGAGCGTATCGGTGGACGGAGAGGGAATCGACCTGACGAAGACCGAATTCGAGATTCTGCACCTGCTGCTTGCCAATAGTCCCCATGTCTATTCACGTGAAGAGATATTGTCCAAGATATGGTCGGACGATGTCATTGTCCTGGGCCGCACCGTAGATGTGAACATCACGAGACTGAGACGAAAAATCGGCGAATATGGCAAATGCGTCGTGACCCGCCACGGATACGGATATTGCTTCGAAGAAAAATGAAACGGGAAACAGGACGGCATAACATATCATTGAGTTCGGGACTTTTCCTGATAGTGGCGACGTTGTTCTTGTCGTTCGCGCTCCTATTCATATTTTTCCAATACCAGAGGGAGAAACAATACCGCATTGAAATTCTGAACACCAGACTGCAGGGGTACAACCGCGACATCTGCGACCTGTGGACTACCGACACCGCATCCTTTTCCCGGTATACGAGACGACTGGATGAGGAGGGCATGCGCGTCACGCTCATCAATATGGACGGCGAAGTGTTCTATGACAGCCAGGCGTCGGATTCCAAGCATCTGAACAACCATCTGGACAGAAAGGAAATTCAGCAGGCCATAAAAAACGGCGAAGGATACGACATCAAGCGTTCGTCCAGCACCATGGGCGGCAAATGGTTCTATTCGGCGACTTCTTTTCCTGAAAAGCGCCTGATAGTCAGGACTTCGCACATTTACGACGTCTCGCTGGCCACAATGCTGGCATCCGACAACGGCTACCTCCTGATGGCATTGGCAATGTCTATCCTGCTGATCTTCATATACTATCTCTACATGAGGCGTCTCAAGCTGAATATCAGACAGTTGAGCATTTTCGCAGACATGGCTGAAAAAAATCAGGACGTAGGTAACGCAGACATCCATTTTACCGACGATGAACTGGGAGACATTTCCCGGAACATCGTAGGTCTTTATGCCCGTCTGCAGAACAGCGAAGATGACAAGACAAGACTGAAACGCCAGCTTACGCAGAACATTGCCCATGAGCTGAAGACTCCTGTCAGCAGCATCCGTGGATATCTTGAGACCATCATTGACAATCCGGACATGGATGAGCAGACCAAGGCCGATTTCATGGGACGTTGCTATGACCAGAGCGGAAGGCTGAGCAACCTGATTTCGGACATAACGATGCTTTCCAAGATTGACGAGGCTTCCGGCAGTTTCACGACGGAGTCCATCGACATTTCCGCGCTTCTGGAAGGCATCAGAAATGATGTGGAACTCCAGTTGGAAAACAAGAAGATGAAATTCCTCATTCTGGTGGCGCCGAAGACTATTGTAAACGGCAACCAGATGTTGCTTTATTCAATATTCAGAAACCTGACTGACAATGCGATAGCATACGCCGGCGAGGGCACGACCATCACCATCCAATGTCCTAAGGAAGACAGCAACAATTATTGGTTCGTATTCTCCGACAATGGAACAGGCGTTCCGGAGGAGCATTTGCCGCATCTGTTCGAGAGATTCTACCGCGTCGACAAGGGAAGATCACGAAAATTGGGCGGAACGGGATTGGGGCTAGCCATCGTCAAGAATGCCGTCCTGATCCACGGAGGGACAATTTCCGTGAAAATCGGACGGGCAGGCGGACTGGAATTCCGCTTCTCATTGCCGAAATAAGAGATGAAAAAGCCACGCCGAAGCGTGGCAGTCATTTCGGTTATTCTATGTATTTGACAGGATTGGAACGTCCTGCGAACATGCTTGAGACGTCCATCCCCACAAGATCTCCTTCTCGAACTTTCTCGCCTTCAAACTCAAGTCTGCCTGGCATAACCTTGGATTCCATCCACCTGACAGGTCTGTAGACAGCTACGATAACCCCATCCGAAACGGCTAAAACATAATTCATAGATTCAGCTCTTTTCTTGGAAGCCCGCCAATACTTTCGAGCGCACTCGTAAGTCGATCCTCTTCCATCCGAGTCGTGTCTGCCCGGATATAACTTAGATATATTCACTGCCATGATCTTCTTTCCCGCCAGGAAAGTGTTAGCAAACATTGTTTGAATAGCTGGCATAATCTACTGAAGTTTTAATGTTTCTGTAGCCGTGCTTGAAGGTGAACGGCATAAAACCTGACCAAGGTTACTTGGACATTGACAAGATAGAACATTTTATCGATTTAAGAAATACTCCGGCAGACTTTTTTGATAAAATTATCCAAACGGACAAAAAAAAACCGGCCGACTACTGATAATCGACCGGGAAAAACCACATATTAAGGACACAAATCAGGCCCTCGACTCCGAAAAATGTCTGACCGCGCGAAGCATGTGCTTCAATGAACTTACCATTTCCTGGGTCTCCTGAAGAATGTTCAGATAGACGTAAGCCACGGTAATGTTTCCATGCCCGGCCTGCATACGCGCCATCTGTGCGTCACGGGTCTCTGAAAGGCAATGTTTGAAAGCATCACACTGTTCGTTAAGTTTCTGATAATCAGTAAAATCACCCGAACTAATCACTCCCCCTATACGCTTGAGAAGATAAAGCATCGTGTCACGCAGCGGAAGGAATTCCTTGATGCGGTCCTTGTCCAGAGGGACGAAGCTGTTGTCAATGTGTTCCTCACAAGGGTCGCAGATTCGCCTGAGGCTGTACAGCATGTCCTCACAGGAATTGATAGCGAGATGGAACCAAGTGTTCTTCTCGATCGCCACATCCTGGTCAATCCTCCTGAGGCCGAGCATTTCCTTACGTCTGATCTGTTTAAGTTCCATACGTTCCTTCCTCAGCCCGGACACGGCTTTCTGAAGCTTGCCCAAATCCTCCGACACGAAACCGTCTGTCACCTGTAAATACGTATCATTCGCAAACTCAAGGAATTTCGCATTGCTTGCGGACATGTGTACCGAGAGCAGGCGAAGTGTTTCGGCGCTGTCTTCTGATTTGATCATCTCATTGAAAATGACATCACCTTTATCTTCATCGCGTTTCTTTTTATACTGGATATGGCTCCGGACAAGCAGGAACAGAGACAATGCGATTACTACGGCAGCGGCAGTCAGACCGCCAAATTTCAGGACAAGTGCCACCGCGAAACAGAGGAGGAAAGAAACACCCGCGGTAATGAACCATCCGCCAATTACGGATATGACGCCTGTAATACGGAACACCGCACTTTCCCTGCCCCACGCGCGGTCGGCAAGAGACGTTCCCATAGCCACCATAAATGTCACATAAGTGGTAGAAAGCGGAAGGGTCAATGATGTACCGAGGGCTATCAACAAACTGGATACCACCAAATTAACCGTAGCTCTCACCTCATCGAAAGCCGCTCCCTGCGGAAGTACTATCTCATTATTATTGAATCTTTTCGACACCCACCTTTTCATACCTTCAGGTACAAGTTCCGAAACGGTAGAAGCAGTATTCGTGCAGAATCTGACAAGGACACGTGCCATACGGGACGAACCGAACATCTCATCTCCGGCATCCTGACGTGCAAGGTCGACCGATGTTTTCACCACGTTCAATGCTTTCTTCGATGTAGCAAGCGAAATGACCATTATCACGCCGGCAACCACCAGGAATACGACCGGAGTCTGCGCCGATTCGTTCAACGAGTCCATCATAAAGCCATCAGGATTGCCGTTTCCATTAGCGACATAATCAGTATATGATGCATAACCTGCCAGCGGAACTCCAATGAAATTCACCAGGTCATTTCCGGCGAAAGCCATGGCCAATGCAAATGTGCCGGTAAGCACTAAAATCTTGAAAACACTGATTTTGAACGCATTAAGCATCTGTGACACCACAGTTGAAACCAGAAAGCAGATGCCGCAGATGGTCCACGAATGAGTATTTACCCACTCATGCGCTTCATCACTCATAAAAGAGAATCCGCCGATACCCTTGATGAGCATAAAATAAATGATTGCCGTGAATGCGACGCCTCCGAAAATACCGATTTTCCATTTCAATGCAGGGCCCTTGTAAGTAAAGGTGAACAGCAGCCTGGAAAGGTGCTGCACAATGATTCCCACCACGAAGGCAATCGCTACCGACACGAAAATCGCCATTATCATAGTCAATGCCTTGCTGGTGTTCATCATCTCTCCGATATTCATTTCAGGATGTCCGGAAGTCTTTATCAATGCTATTGCCACAGTTCCTCCCATGAGGGCAAAAACCATGGAGACGGTCGTTGAAGTCGGCAGTCCGAGAGTATTGAAAATATCCAGAAGGACAATATTGGATGCAATGACAGCCAAGAATATGAACATCACATCCTCAAAAGAGAACATAGAAGGATGGAAAACGCCGTTCCTGGCGACGTCCATCATGCCGTTGCTCATTGATGCTCCGAAGAAAATGCCTATTGCGGCGACGATGATGATTGTCTTGAAAGATGCCACCTTGGCACCTATTGCCGATTGAAGAAAATTCACTGCATCATTGCTCACGCCCACTATCAGAGCGAACACGGCGAGAACAAAGAGAAACACTACTAATCCCAAATAAACTGTTTCCATATAATTACAACTCTTTTTTACCGATGCAAAATTGGCTCAAGAATATTATATGGTCATTTCAGGATTGTTACGAAAATGTTAAACGACTATCGTGAAAGTCGTCGCCTCGGGAGTGGATGAGGTGAGTTTGATGGTGCCGCCGTTCATGCGGATCATCTGGCGGCAGAGACTCAGGCCGACACCTGTACCTGACGTGCCTTTGGTGGTGTAGAACGGCACGAAAAGCTGTTCCTGACTCGATTTGCTGATGGGTTCCCCGTCATTCGAAACCGTTATCACGGTCTGTTCCCGTTTGTCTATCACCGCGGTTATGGAGACCCTTCCGGCTCCGGCCTGCACGGCATTCTTTATCAGATTATTGAAGACCTGGGACATCTGCCCGTAGTCGGCATAAAGAATCACATCCTCGGAAAGTTCCGTATAAGAGACATTGACATCAGGCCAATTCGCTTTGGCTATGGTAATGGAATCCCCCACCAAATCCCTCAGATAGAATGCTTTACGGACAGGCATCGAGATATGCGTCAGAGAACGGTAGGACTGCACGAAACTGATAAGGCCCTCTGACGAAGAAGCGATGGTGGACAATGCGGAACGCACGTCGTCAGTCCCGTAGCCTTCCAGATTCTGCGACAAAGCGGAGCTGAGCGTGGCAATCGGCGTGACGGTATTCATAATCTCGTGAGTAAGCACCCGAATGAGACGGGTCCAGGATTCAGCCTCATTGTTCTCCATCTCCCGCGTGATGTCATTGAAAGTAACGATCTTGACATCCTTCGCATGAAGTCTTGCTGCACAAGCACTTATGGAAAACTGAACATCGCCTTTTTCCGAAGTGACCGAAGCGCGTGACTCCGACTCGGAAGCATTGCGGAACGCCTCTGCCAGCTCGGGAAACACACGTTCAATCTGGCGGAGCGACGAAATTTCAGCCATTCCGAGCAGCCCTAGTGCCACGCCATTGGAATAGTCCACTTTCTCGCCGTCCAGTACGACCACACCGCTCTGGACATGGTCAAGCATTGTCCCGAAATAGCGCTCGCGCTCGCGGATATCTTTCTTTTCCGCTTCGAAGATGGAACGGAGCCGGTTCAATGACTTGTTCAGCCGCCTGTCCGCCCAGCGCCGTTCCGAATACCTGAACGCGGACTCGCCGCTGTCAAGTGCATCGGACATGAAGTCTATCTTGCTGATAATCTTACGTTTGACCGCGGCCTTGGTAACGAAATATGTGAGCGAAGCCAGAAGCACTCCGCCAAGCACGATTTCCGTTATGAGACCTGCTGTCATATTCCGTATTTCTTCAGTTTCGCATACAGGGTAGGACGACTGATATCCAATGACTTGGCGACCATGGAGATATTTCCTCCATAGCGGACCATGGCGGCACGGATAGTCTTCTCTTCCATGTTTTCCATGGTGTCGCCGGCATTGATTTCCGTCTCGCCAGCAGCCGACAGGTCAAGTCCGAACCCGTCAATGACCTTCCCTTCGGAAAGGATTACGGATTTCTCGATGCAATTCCGCAGTTCGCGGATATTTCCCGGCCACGCGTAGGATTCCAGCTCGGCTTTCGCCATCGGGGACAATGCCTCCGCATCACGGCCGTACTTCGTCGAAAATTCCGAAAGAAACTGCATTGCAAGCGGGACAATGATTTCTTTACGTCGCCTGAGCGGAGGAAGTTCCAGGCTTATGGTGTTCAGCCTGTAATACAGGTCTTCACGGAAAAGTCCGTCACGTATCATCGCGGGAATGTCAGCATTCGTGGCACATATCAGTCTGATATCCACAGGGATAGACTTGGTATCCCCTACTCTGGTCACGCTTCTGTTCTGCAGGACACGGAGTAGTTTCGCCTGCGACTGCATAGGGATATTGGCTATCTCGTCCAGAAAAAGAGTACCGCCGTCCGCCTGCTCGAATTTTCCGGCGTGGTCGGATTTGGCATCTGTAAAGGCTCCTTTCACATGGCCGAACAGTTCACTTTCGAACAGGGTTTCCGTAATCGCGCCGGCATCCACGCAGACCATGACCTTGTCAGCACGTCCGGAAAGCCGCTGGATTTCATGCGCGAGGACATCTTTTCCGGTTCCGTTCTCGCCGGTAATCAATACCGTGGCGTCGGTGGAGGCAATGCGTTCCACATTATGCCTGAGTGTCTGCATTTCAGCCCCGTCGCCCCAGAACATCTGCGGTTCGCCGGCAGGTTTCGCAGAGGAATTGCCCTTGGTCCGCCTGTCACGGATGCCGGTAAGCAGTTCTATCAGCTTGGCATTGTCCCATGGTTTGACGATGAAGTCATCAGCCCCGCGTTTCATTCCTTCCACGGCCAGGGCGATGTCGGCGTATGCCGTAAACAGCACCACAGGCATTTCAGGCCATCTTTTCTTGATTTCAGACAGCCAGAACAGCCCCTCGTTTCCGGAATTGATATCCGCCTTGAAATTCATGTCCAGCAGAATCACGTCCGGCATCAGTTCCTCTACGGTTTTCATGAGCGCAACCGGCGACGGCAATGTCTGGACCTGCGAGAAACAGGCGCCCAGCAGTATCTTGAGGGCTTCGCGTATGCCCGAATTGTCGTCCACGACCAATATCTTTCCTTTCTTCATCGCCAATGTTTTTTTTCGTCAATGCCCCTCTGCGGAAGCCATATGCAAAAATACTTTATTCAATTTACAATCACAATAAAACCGTACCGGACCTATCACAGGCACGGCACGGCAAAAAACATCTATGTTAAACTAATCATTTTTAAGCGAATCCACCGGATTGGAGGTGGCGGCGTCCCAGCTGCGGAGGGTCACGATCAGCATTGTAATCGCTAGCACTATCGCCAGGGACAATGCGAATACCCACCAGTGGATCGGTGTGTGATATGCGAAGCCCGCGAAGTATCGGTTGATGACCCACCAGCTGAGCGGCGCCGCAATTATGAAGCTGGCTAGCACAATGCGTATATACTTGGCATTGAACATCTTTAGAATATCGCCGACGCTTCCGCCCATCACTCTCCTGACAGCGATTTCACGACTTCTGTGCTGCGTGTCGAAAAGCACCAGACCGAAGACTCCCATCAGGGAAATGATGATTGCCACCAGCGTAAATATGCTGATGAGCGTGGACAATCGGCTCTCCTGCCCGTACTGGGCACCGAGTTCCTTGTCGAAGAAATCCAAGCTATACAGTTCGTCATCAGCATAAGGCACCATCTCTTTCACGGTCGCAAGCACGAACTTGATGACAGACTGGACATCAGCACCCGGCGCAGTCCTTATATAGACCTGATGAAGTCCGTCACGCCATCTGTGTTTACCGAACACGTAGAAGGCGAAATCACCACGACCATACTGCAAAGGCCTGAAATTAAAGTCCTTGCAGATGCCGGCAGTCACAGTCCCGTCCACATGTCCAGGCGCAGGAGTGACGAAGTCCACGTCAAAGTCTTTCTTCGCCTGCTCGTTGAAGATCATCACTCCGCCTTCAGACACCTCATCCGATTTCATGAAATCCCTGCCGTCCACGATATCTATCCCCATGAATTTCAGGAAATTGTACGCCACAGGGTAACATTGGAAATTAATAGTCTTTCCCTTATAGTCACGTCCCCAGCCCATTCTTGAAGTACTGACAATATTTCCGTCCGCCCACGTAATGTCCTGAATCTGAGGATTGCTGCGCAGCTTGTCCTCGAAAGCTTCGTTCTGGGAACCGTACCAGCAGACATCATAAGGAATGTAACCGCTGAGGAGGCAGGACTTGTTGAAGCCCATATCGTAGTTCATCATGTAGGTATGCTGCATCTTGATGAACATGGCGCAGACAATCAACGACATTGATATGACGAACTGGAAACCGATGAGCGCCGTACGGAGCCTGCGTCCTGCGACAGAGCCGCTGAAAGAACCTTTCAGCACCAATGCCGGCTGGAACGACGTGATGTAGAATGCCGGATAGATGCTTCCGATGACCGCCGTCAGGACAGCAGCGCCGACCGTCATCGCCAGCACGGGAACATTGTCCCCGAAAACAGCCGAAGATGTAAGAATACCGGCGACGCTGGTGCGAAGAAGCAGGATGACGATGATCGCGGCCAATGCCAATGCTATGGCGACAAGACCTACCGATTCGAATATAAAGTTGAATATCAATGATGTACGCGATACGCCGAAAATCTTGTAGGTATTCACGGACCTCAATCTCGCAGGGACAAGCGCAAAGAAGAAATTGATGAAATTTATCAATGCGATGAGGATGATGAGTACCGCCACTGCGAGCAATGTCATGTCCGTGGTGAGATTTCCGGTGCGTCCCGGCTTGCCGTCAAGTTCTTTCGTATAAAAGAGCTCGGACAGAGGTATCAACTTAATATTGAACCGGTTATTGATTTCATCAATATCTTCGTCTGTGAGTGTTTCTCCTGCGCCATCATACAGTTTCTTGAAGTAATCGAGAAGTATAGACTTCGATTCCTTTTCGAACTCTTCCTTCTGTGAGGCATACTGGAGTTTCACGCAATACGGAAAAGACCACTCACTGCGATTGTCGATACAATAATCATTCATGTCGTAAACGGCATTGACCGTACCCAGGTCGCTGTTCTTGGGGAAGTCCTTGTATATGAGAACTATCTCTCTCGCCCCTTTTTCACCCTGAGGGTCACTCCATGAAATGCTGTCTCCGATTTTAAGTTCATATTTCTTGGCAGAAGATTCTGATATGGCGACAGTTGCAGGCTTGGAAATATCATCAAGTGAGCCTTCTGCCGCCTCAAAATTCAAGGCCCGCAATCCGCCCGCCGAATACTGCATGAGGTCCAGATGCATCTTGACCGGGACATCATTCCGCCTCGTGTAGCAGACATCACCGCTTTCATACATGCTGAATACCCCTCCGCCTTCCGACATGGAAGAGCCTGAGACAAGGGCTTCTCCCAATGGCCTGTTTATGAAGATATTGTACTTTCCCTCATTATATTGCGAAGGAACTGACATTACGAATGTCCGGTCCGCATCCTTCAGCGACTTGTTGTAGCCAAGGTTGAAGCAGACCTGCGTCATTATCACGTAGAAGGCAGCGAATGCCACTGCCATCCCTATGATGTTCAGCAGGCTGGACACCTTGTACCGCTTGAGGGTGTTCAGAAAATTATTGAAAATGTATCTCATTACAATTCATTCTTGACATCACTTACTATGTGTCCGTCGAACAGGTCGATGGTACGCTGTGCCATAGCCGCATCCTTCTGCGAGTGGGTAACCATCACGATGGTCGTACCCTCCCTGTTCAGTTCGCAGAGCAGGTCCATGACTTCCTTGCCGTTCTTGGAGTCGAGGTTTCCTGTAGGCTCATCGGCAAGAATCAATTTAGGGTTTGCGACTACCGCACGTGCAATCGCAACTCGCTGCTGCTGACCGCCTGAGAGCTGCTGAGGGAAATGCTTTGCCCTGTGGCTGATGTTCATGCGCGCCATCACTGCCTCCACCTTCTCCTTGCGTTCAGCTGCACTGAAATCCATATATCTGAGTGGAAGTTCAATGTTTTCGAACACATTGAGTTCATCGATAAGGTTAAAGCTCTGGAATACGAAGCCGATGTTTCCTTTGCGGAACTTGGTACGGTCCTTTTCCTTCAGCTGCGCAACTTCCTGTCCCAGAAGCTGGTAACTGCCGGAAGTCGGGTTGTCCAGAAGGCCGAGGATATTCAGGAGCGTGGATTTTCCGCATCCTGAAGGGCCCATGATGGAGACGAATTCTCCGTCCTTGATTTCGAATGATACATTGTCGAGTGCAACTGTCTCGATTTCCTCAGTCCTGAAGACTTTGCAAATGTTTGTAATCTTGATCATGATATATGTATTTTTTTATTTGTTCTAATATGCTCCGTTTTATTCTGTCTTAATGCTGTCAGCAGGATTGGTTCCCGCTGTACGTATTACGTAAATATCTGATATGATGGCAACTATAGCCAGTACTGCTACTATTGAGCCCACGAAAATCCACCAAGGGAGCCCCGCCTGAAGGCTGAAGTTCTGTTCCCAACGCCCTGCTACAATGTAGGCCAGAACCGCTCCTACTGCCACGGACGGCAGGGCCACGGCCATGACATCGCGCAAGAACATTGACCTGATCTGGGAGAACTGGGCGCCGTTTACGCGACGGACCGCGATTTCCTTGCTGCGGCGACGGACTTCGTCAATCGTGTAGCCGATGAGGCCGATCAGCGCGATAAAGAGCGTCACAACGCCTCCCGCGAGGATGGAGTTTCTCGTATTGAGGGTATCCACAAAATTCGAGGCGGCGAGTTCATTGCACGGATATATTCTATACCACTGTCCATCCAGTATTTTTCCTGTAATTTCATCGGTTTTCTGAAGCATCTCGGGGGACATCTTATGATATTTCACGAATATGTAATGGAACATTCCGGCATATTCCTCTGAGTCGCAATAGAATATACCCATCGGACGCCCGCCGAAATCAGCTTCTGCCACGGAAAAGCCGCCGGTATGCATATCGTCAATGATACCGCATATCCTAGTCGGAGCAGCTTCGTGTGAAGTAACCATCACTTCGCGTCCGAGGACATCGTCCCAGCCGGCAGTATTCTTCATCATTTTCACGAAGTTCCTGTCCACAATCATTTCCGCGTCACTGTTCAGCGTCGGATCGAAATTGCTTCCTTCCTGAATCTTGATGCCGAAGACATTGAAATAATGTTCATCCACATAATATGCGTCACGGATGTTGAACAGCTGGCGATCTTCGCCGGGAACGCTCACATTGTCACCACTATAGCCTGTGAAAGGATTCTGATATGCGAAACTTGCATCTTCCACTCCGGAGAGGGAACGGACCTCATTCATCAGCGTATTCTTCTGTGACTGAGTTGCTTCCGGCATGGCTATCATCGCCACGTCATCATATTTGAACCCACGGTCAGCGTTCATCATCTTGTCATATTGCAATGTAATCACGCTCATGACCACAGCCAAGAAAACGACAGCCGCAAATTCCACCGCGAGGAGTCCGAGCTTCCACATGCGCTTGCCGGCGCGATAATTCCTGAATGCCGCAGCTACCGGAATCCTGTTGAAGAAGATTGCGGGAAGGAGGCTGTTCAATGCCAGGAGCACGACTATTATTGTCAATGCCAATGCGAGCGGCCGTCCGGTGAAAAGTGCGATGACATTGACACCGAGGATGGTCTCTATCATTGACCTGAACGCAAAGATGAGGATTGCGGCGACGGCGGCTGCGAATGCGGTGTGGACGAGCGCTTCTGCGAACATCATCCCGAAGATGTCTTTTGCGCTGCTGCCCAGACATTTGCGGAGTGCCATCTCGCGTGCACGGATTGCGGCGGACGAAAGCACTATCAGGAGGTAATTCAGCATGGACGTGAGCAGAAGCGCGAAGGCTACGAAGGCCAGCACAAGTGTCATATTCCGCTGAGTTTCATCCTCTTCATGGAATTTCACGAATGGCTTTATCGGAAGTTTCATTTCATATCCGGCTGCCCGCAACTCGTCCATCGGCATGTGCTTGTCCATGAAGCCGGGGAGGCCGTTTTCGATTTCGCCCGGGTCAATGCCTTTCTTCAGTTTTATGAATCCCTTATAGCGGTCGTTGCCTACCATATTTTCCGAGCCGTCGTATATGAAATGCCCGATGCTCGGCATGGAGACTATCATGTCCAGCCTGTAAGATGAATTCAGCGGGAATTCTTCATAGACGCCGCCGACAGTAAGTTCATATTTCTGCGTATCTCCGGCAATCGTGAATTTCTGTCCGAGCACGGCTGATGCGGCCGCCTTCTCATCCATTTTTTTGCCTGAAGTCAATGCTGCCGCCATCTTGGTCGCCAACTTGGATGAAATAACCACATTTGCTTCAATGCCAAGGGGTTCGGTCAGGTTTCCGGCCAGGCATTTCCTGTCAAGGACCTTGAAAAATGACGTATCGCTTAGACAAGTCAGCCCGACATCCACGCGTTTGTCCGATTCCGGCATTATCAGGGAGGCGGTTTCGAATATATAAGTAAATCTGGTGGCCTCTTCTATCTGCGGGAAATATTCCTTCATCTTCGGGGCGACGCCTCCGGCAACTTGGGGATAGACCCGGTATATGCCGTTAAGTTCCATGGCTTCGTTCAGATAATATATCCTGTCGGCATCCTTGTAGAAGTCGTCGAATGTCTTTTCGAAGCAGACCTTGGATGCCAGCACGAGGCCGACTGCGAGACCTACGCCCAAAGTCATGATTTTCAGGATGTTCCTGCGTCCTTTCATCGGCAATGTCCTGACTGCCGCTTGTATGTAACTGAAAATGTTCATCTGTTCTGTCCCGGTGATTCCATCAATGCCAATCGGCCGATTTCTTCGGCATGGACATATCTTTCATCCGGTCAGAGTTTTGGTTTGCCACTCTTGTGCCATTATTTGTAATTCGTTGGTTTTCTGATTATTATACAGCAGTCCCCTTTCTTACAATGTAAAAAAACTTTACATTCCTGTAAATTTACTTTACAGCGGAGATGGGGCGGAATTCATATCATGCGCCCGGGCGGGAACGGAGGATTCCGCCGGTCCTCCACACTGCGTGGGTCCCCTCTTTTAGGGGGCCAATGCCGTCTCCATCCTCCGTCTCCGCCCGGGCTGGTCTTTCGAATGTGATTCCCGGGCTGGAGTGAGTATTAAAACGTTTTTTTACACACGTCGAGTTCAATATCCGACATGCCGTGAGTAAATCCGGCCATTTTACGCACGACATGACATTTTTTCACCACGACGTG